>OGZC01000326.1_pt1 | contig 28160 bp, 20 predicted proteins | sample 1576751 | NCBI WGS metagenome assembly OGZC01 (sample SAMEA3541486, study PRJEB24748) | human gut metagenome | biome: human gut; feature: human-associated habitat; material: faeces | place: China | collected 2012
CACCGGGAAGGACCTTTGCACCGAGCAGCGGATTGACCGGATGGCCGGACGTCACCCCGCCGGGGCACACCGAACAGGCCACGCCGGTGGGGGCACCAATACGTACCCCGGCTGAACCCTGGACAATGCTACCGCCATACTGCGTCATGTCGCCCTGACGCGCTGCCGGTTTTCCGCTCATCTGCTCATCCTTGTTTTATCGGGTTATTTGTCTGCTTCCAGGCAAAACCCTACAGATTTATAAGAAAGCCTTAAGTGAGATATCTGTCAGATAAGAACAATTAGGAAAATATTTATATATATTTCATGAATATATGTTTCGATTGGTATAACGATGTCTAAATATTCCTCTGAACATCTTCCTGATACAAAAAACCGCCAGCGTTTCCGCTGGCGGTTTTCAATGTATTCAAAACTCAGCAATCAATAAAAATCACCAGTTGCCTTTTCGGCCTGATCCATCCACACCGGTTTATCGCTGGTTTTCGACCAGACGCGATGCAGGTAGCTGTAAAAGCGGGCGCGGTCTTTCCAGAAAAGCATGAAAGGCAGCGCCAGAACGCCCGCTGCAACCGCATAAGTACGGCGTAAAAAGATAAGCCATGCAGGATATTCTCTGTAGAGTTCCATACTTTTCTCCCCCTTTTGTATCTACCCGGTGAATGGCACCGGAAAAATGAATTTGTTTATCTGATGAAAATAGTACCGCCTTTTGTGTAATTTTACTACTCATCCGACCACTTATTTTTGCTTATTGATGGTTTATTTACATTCATCCTGTAATTAAGTTACACAAAAGTTAAATTAATACTAAACATTAGTTAAATCATGGCTTTTGCCATTTTTATACTTTTTTTACACCCCGCCCGCAGATTTTTGCGAAATCTTTGCAGCCAGAATTCTACCCTTCCGGTATCACTTTTAGGCCACTGGAGGTGCACTGTGAGTGCAGGCGTGATAACCGGCGTATTGCTGGTGTTTTTATTACTGGGTTATCTGGTTTATGCCCTGATCAATGCGGAGGCGTTCTGATGGCTGCGCAAGGGTTCTTACTGATCGCCACGTTTTTACTGGTGTTAATGGTGCTGGCGCGTCCTTTAGGCAGCGGGCTGGCGCGGCTGATTAATGACATTCCTCTTCCCGGTACAACGGGCGTTGAGCGCGTACTTTTTCGCGCACTTGGCGTCTCTGACCGTGAGATGAACTGGAAGCAATATCTCTGTGCCATTCTCGGCCTGAACATGCTGGGGCTGGCGGTGCTGTTTTTTATGTTGCTCGGTCAGCACTATCTGCCGCTTAATCCACAGCAGTTGCCGGGGCTGTCGTGGGATCTGGCGCTGAATACCGCCGTCAGCTTTGTCACGAATACCAACTGGCAATCTTACAGCGGTGAAACCACGTTGAGCTATTTCAGCCAGATGGCTGGCTTAACGGTGCAAAACTTTCTTTCTGCCGCCAGCGGGATTGCGGTGATTTTTGCCCTCATCCGTGCGTTTACCCGCCAGAGCATGAGCACACTCGGGAATGCCTGGGTCGATCTGCTACGCATCACGTTATGGGTGCTCGTCCCTGTGGCGTTGTTGATCGCACTGTTTTTTATTCAACAAGGTGCGCTGCAAAACTTTCAGCCTTATCAGGCTGTGAATACCGTTGAAGGAGCGCAACAGCTGTTACCCATGGGGCCTGTAGCTTCTCAGGAAGCGATCAAGATGCTCGGTACTAACGGCGGTGGCTTCTTTAATGCCAACTCGTCGCATCCGTTTGAAAACCCAACCGCACTGACCAACTTCGTGCAGATGCTGGCGATCTTCTTGATCCCAACGGCGCTGTGCTTTGCCTTTGGTGAAGTGACGGGCGATCGCCGCCAGGGGCGCATGTTGCTGTGGGCGATGTCAGTGATTTTTGTCATCTGCGTAGGCGTGGTGATGTGGGCAGAAGTTCAGGGTAATCCTCATCTGCTGGCGCTCGGCGCAGACAGCAGCATCAATATGGAAGGTAAAGAGAGCCGTTTCGGCGTGCTGGTCAGTAGCCTGTTTGCGGTCGTGACTACGGCGGCTTCCTGTGGCGCGGTGATTGCGATGCATGATTCGTTTACCGCTCTCGGTGGCATGGTGCCGATGTGGCTGATGCAAATTGGTGAAGTGGTGTTCGGCGGTGTCGGTTCTGGTCTTTACGGCATGATGCTGTTTGTCCTGCTGGCGGTGTTTATTGCCGGGCTGATGATTGGTCGTACACCGGAATATCTGGGTAAAAAAATCGACGTACGCGAGATGAAACTGACTGCACTGGCGATTCTGGTTACCCCGACGCTGGTGCTGATGGGCGCGGCGCTGGCAATGATGACCGACGCCGGACGTAGCGCCATGCTCAACCCTGGCCCGCATGGTTTTAGCGAAGTGCTGTACGCCGTGTCATCCGCCGCTAACAACAACGGCAGCGCCTTTGCCGGATTAAGCGCCAACTCCCCGTTCTGGAACTGTTTACTGGCGTTCTGCATGTTTGTCGGTCGCTTCGGGGTGATTATCCCGGTGATGGCAATTGCCGGTTCGCTGGTGAGTAAAAAGAGCCAACCCGCCAGCTCCGGCACGCTGCCAACGCACGGCCCGCTGTTTGTTGGCCTGTTAATCGGCACCGTGTTGCTGGTTGGCGCACTGACCTTTATCCCTGCCCTGGCGCTTGGTCCGGTGGCGGAATATCTCTCCTGATGATATTGAGTGAGCACTGAATATGAGTCGTAAACAACTGGCGCTATTCGAACCAACACTTGTCGTTCAGGCGCTGAAAGAAGCGGTGAAAAAATTAAACCCGCAGGCGCAATGGCGCAATCCGGTGATGTTTATCGTCTGGATCGGCAGTCTGCTGACCACCTGTATTAGCATCGCGATGGCAAGCGGTGCGATGCCCGGCAATGCGCTGTTTAGCGCGGCCATTAGCGGTTGGCTGTGGATCACCGTACTGTTCGCTAATTTCGCCGAGGCGCTGGCAGAAGGCCGCAGTAAAGCGCAGGCCAACAGTCTGAAAGGGGTGAAAAAAACTGCCTTTGCCCGCAAGCTGCGTGAGCCGAAATATGGCGCTGCGGCGGACAAAGTTCCTGCCGACCAACTTCGTAAAGGCGATATCGTACTGGTAGAAGCTGGCGATATTATCCCCTGCGATGGTGAAGTTATTGAAGGGGGTGCATCGGTCGATGAAAGCGCCATCACCGGGGAATCGGCACCGGTGATCCGTGAATCCGGCGGCGATTTTGCCTCCGTCACCGGCGGCACGCGTATTCTTTCTGACTGGCTGGTGATTGAGTGTAGCGTTAACCCCGGCGAGACATTTCTGGATCGGATGATCGCGATGGTGGAAGGCGCACAGCGACGCAAAACGCCGAACGAAATTGCCCTGACCATTCTGCTGATTGCCCTGACTATCGTCTTTTTACTGGCAACCGCCACGCTGTGGCCGTTTTCCGCGTGGGGCGGTAATGCAGTCAGCGTAACGGTACTGGTGGCGCTGCTGGTCTGTCTGATCCCAACCACTATTGGCGGCCTGTTGTCAGCGATCGGCGTCGCCGGGATGAGCCGGATGCTAGGCGCGAATGTGATTGCCACCAGCGGACGTGCAGTTGAAGCGGCAGGTGACGTTGACGTTCTGCTACTGGATAAAACCGGCACCATCACACTCGGTAACCGTCAGGCGTCGGAGTTTATCCCCGCGCAGGGCGTGGATGAAAAAACGCTGGCTGACGCCGCACAACTGGCTTCGCTGGCTGATGAAACGCCGGAAGGCCGCAGTATTGTGATCCTCGCCAAGCAGCGTTTTAACCTGCGCGAGCGCGATGTGCAGTCGCTCCATGCCACCTTTGTACCGTTTACTGCGCAAAGCCGGATGAGCGGGATCAACATCGACAACCGCATGATCCGTAAAGGTTCTGTCGATGCCATTCGTCGCCATGTTGAGGCTAACGGTGGTCACTTCCCTACCGATGTTGATCAAAAAGTCGATCAGGTTGCGCGTCAGGGAGCCACGCCGCTGGTGGTGGTGGAAGGTTCTCGTGTGCTGGGCGTTATTGCGCTGAAAGATATCGTCAAAGGCGGTATTAAAGAGCGCTTCGCCCAGCTGCGCAAAATGGGCATTAAAACGGTGATGATTACCGGCGATAACCGTCTGACTGCCGCCGCGATTGCTGCGGAAGCGGGTGTCGATGATTTTCTCGCCGAAGCGACACCGGAGGCCAAGCTGGCATTGATCCGTCAGTATCAGGCGGAAGGTCGTTTGGTAGCGATGACCGGCGACGGCACCAACGATGCTCCGGCGCTGGCGCAGGCAGATGTCGCGGTGGCGATGAACTCCGGCACCCAGGCGGCGAAAGAGGCGGGCAATATGGTCGATCTCGACTCTAACCCGACCAAGTTGATCGAGGTGGTGCACATTGGCAAACAGATGCTGATGACCCGTGGCTCGCTGACCACCTTCAGCATTGCCAACGATGTGGCGAAATACTTCGCCATTATTCCGGCGGCATTCGCGGCAACGTATCCGCAGTTAAATGCGCTGAACATCATGTGCCTGCATTCGCCCGACTCCGCAATCCTCAGTGCGGTGATTTTCAACGCCTTGATTATCGTCTTTTTGATTCCCCTGGCGTTAAAAGGCGTGAGTTATAAACCGCTTACCGCTTCTGCCATGTTGCGCCGTAACTTATGGATTTACGGTCTGGGTGGGCTGCTGGTGCCGTTTATCGGTATCAAAGTCATTGATTTACTGCTGACCGTTTGCGGTCTGGTGTGAGGTTTACCATGAGTGGATTACGTCCGGCATTATCAACATTTATCTTTCTGTTATTGATTACTGGCGGCGTTTACCCGCTGCTGACCACCGTACTGGGGCAATGGTGGTTTCCCTGGCAGGCCAATGGTTCGTTGATTCGTGAAGGTGATACGGTGCGCGGTTCGGCATTAATCGGGCAGAATTTTACCGGCAACGGCTATTTTCATGGTCGCCCGTCGGCAACGGCAGAAATGCCCTATAATCCACAGGCTTCTGGCGGGAGCAATCTGGCGGTCAGTAACCCTGAGCTGGATAAACTAATAGCCGCACGCGTTGCTGCATTACGGGCCGCTAACCCGGATGCCAGCGCGAGCGTTCCGGTTGAACTGGTGACGGCATCGGCAAGCGGGCTGGACAATAATATCACCCCGCAAGCGGCGGCCTGGCAAATCCCACGCGTGGCGAAAGCGCGTAATCTCAGCGTTGAACAGCTCACGCAACTGATCGCAAAATACAGCCAACAACCGCTGGTGAAATATATCGGCCAGCCGGTTATCAACATTGTTGAACTCAATCTGGCGCTGGATAAACTTGATGAATAACGAACCCTTACGTCCCGACCCCGATCGTCTGCTGGAACAAACTGCCGCGCCGCATCGGGGGAAGCTGAAAGTTTTCTTCGGTGCCTGTGCAGGCGTCGGGAAGACCTGGGCGATGCTGGCAGAAGCACAGCGACTGCGGACGCAAGGGCTGGATATTGTGGTTGGCGTGGTAGAAACCCACGGGCGGAAAGATACCGCCGCCATGCTGGAAGAGCTGGCTGTTCTGCCGCCAAAACGCCTGGCGTACCGTGGGCGGCATATCAGCGAGTTTGATCTCGATGCCGCCCTCGCCCGCCGTCCGGCGCTGATCTTAATGGACGAACTGGCGCACAGTAATGCGCCTGGTTCTCGTCATCCCAAACGCTGGCAGGATATTGAAGAGCTGCTGGAAGCAGGCATTGATGTTTTTACTACCGTCAACGTTCAACATCTGGAAAGCCTGAATGATGTGGTCAGCGGCGTCACCGGAATTCAGGTACGGGAAACCGTGCCCGATCCTTTTTTCGATGCCGCCGACGACGTGGTTCTGGTGGACTTGCCCCCGGACGATCTGCGCCAGCGGCTGAAAGAAGGCAAAGTCTATATTGCCGGGCAGGCGGAGCGCGCCATTGAACATTTTTTCCGCAAAGGCAATCTGATCGCCCTGCGCGAACTGGCACTGCGCCGTACTGCCGATCGCGTAGATGAGCAAATGCGCGCCTGGCGGGGGCATCCTGGCGAAGAGAAAGTGTGGCACACGCGCGACGCGATCCTTTTATGCATCGGGCATAACACCGGCAGTGAGAAACTGGTCCGCGCGGCGGCGCGGCTGGCGTCGCGGCTGGGTAGCGTCTGGCACGCGGTGTATGTTGAAACCCCTGCCCTGCATCGCTTACCGGAGAAAAAACGTCGGGCAATTCTCAGCGCCTTACGTCTGGCGCAGGAGCTGGGCGCGGAGACGGCAACACTTTCTGATCCAGCGGAAGAGAAAGCGGTAGTGCGTTATGCCCGTGAACATAATCTCGGCAAGATTATTCTCGGTCGCCCAGCCTCGCGCCGCTGGTGGCGTCGGGAAACGTTTGCTGACCGACTGGCGCGCATCGCCCCCGATCTCGATCAGGTGCTGGTCGCGCTTGATGAACCACCCGCCCGCACGATTAACAACGCGCCGGATAGCCGCTCTTTTAAAGACAAGTGGCGGGTACAGATTCAGGGATGCGTGGTTGCCGCCGCGTTATGCGCCGTTATCACTTTAATTGCCATGCAGTGGCTGATGGCGTTTGATGCCGCCAACCTGGTGATGCTGTATCTGCTTGGCGTGGTGGTAGTGGCGCTATTTTATGGACGCTGGCCTTCGGTGGTTGCTACCGTCATTAATGTGGTGAGTTTCGATCTCTTTTTTATCGCCCCACGCGGCACGCTCGCTGTCTCTGATGTGCAATATCTGCTGACCTTCGCGGTGATGTTAACCGTCGGGCTGGTGATCGGGAACCTTACTGCGGGTGTGCGTTATCAGGCGCGGGTAGCCCGTTACCGCGAGCAACGCACACGGCACTTATATGAAATGTCGAAAGCTCTGGCGGTGGGCCGCAGTCCGCAGGACATCGCCGCCACCAGCGAACAATTTATTGCCTCCACGTTTCATGCCCGCAGTCAGGTGTTGTTGCCCGATGACAACGGTAAATTGCAGCCGTTAACACATCCGCAAGGAATGACGCCATGGGACGATGCCATCGCGCAGTGGAGTTTTGATAAAGGCCTGCCTGCGGGTGCGGGCACCGACACGTTACCCGGCGTGCCGTACCAGATTTTGCCGCTAAAAAGCGGCGAGAAAACCTACGGACTGGTGGTGGTGGAACCGGGGAATCTGCGTCAGTTGATGATCCCGGAGCAGCAGCGCCTGCTAGAGACGTTTACGCTGTTAGTCGCCAATGCGTTTGAGCGGCTGACGCTGACCGCCAGTGAAGAACAGGCGCGGATGGCAAGCGAACGTGAACAGATCCGCAACGCCCTGCTGGCGGCGCTTTCGCATGATTTACGCACGCCGCTTACGGTGCTGTTTGGTCAGGCAGAAATCTTAACGCTCGATCTGGCAAGCGAAGGATCGCCCCACGCCCGCCAGGCCAGCGAGATTCGTCAGCATGTGCTGAACACTACCCGACTGGTGAATAATCTACTGGATATGGCGCGAATTCAGTCCGGCGGCTTTAATTTGAAGAAAGAGTGGTTAACGCTGGAAGAAGTAGTCGGCAGCGCGCTGCAAATGCTGGAACCGGGTTTATCGTCGCCCATCAATCTTTCTCTGCCAGAACCGCTGACCTTAATCCACGTTGACGGGCCACTCTTTGAACGGGTGCTGATTAATCTGCTGGAGAACGCGGTGAAATATGCGGGTGCGCAGGCCGAAATTGGTATCGATGCCCACGTTGAGGGCGAAAATCTACAACTGGATGTCTGGGATAACGGCCCCGGTCTTCCGCCAGGCCAGGAGCAGACGATATTTGATAAGTTTGCTCGCGGGAATAAAGAGTCGGCAGTACCGGGGGTAGGGCTTGGACTGGCAATTTGTCGGGCGATAGTGGATGTACACGGGGGCACTATTACCGCGTTCAACCGACCGGAAGGTGGTGCCTGTTTTCGTGTTACACTTCCCCAGCAAACCGCTCCTGAACTTGAAGACTTTCATGAGGATATGTGACAAACGTTCTGATTGTTGAAGATGAACAGGCTATTCGTCGCTTTCTGCGCACGGCGCTGGAGGGCGACGGGATGCGCGTCTATGAGGCCGAAACGCTGCAACGCGGCTTGCTGGAAGCGGCTACCCGTAAGCCAGATTTGATTATTCTCGATCTCGGCCTGCCCGATGGTGATGGGATTGAGTTTATCCGCGACCTGCGCCAGTGGAGCGCGGTGCCGGTGATTGTGCTTTCCGCACGCAGCGAAGAGAGCGACAAAATCGCCGCGCTGGATGCCGGAGCGGATGATTATCTGAGTAAGCCGTTTGGCATTGGCGAATTGCAGGCCCGTCTGCGCGTCGCTTTACGCCGCCACTCCGCCACCGCCGCGCCCGATCCGCTGGTGAAATTTTCCGATGTTACCGTCGATTTAGCCGCCCGCGTGATTCACCGGGGTGAGGAAGAGGTGCATCTCACGCCGATTGAGTTCCGCCTGCTGGCGGTGCTGCTGAATAATGCCGGGAAAGTGCTCACCCAGCGCCAGTTACTCAATCAGGTGTGGGGGCCAAACGCGGTCGAACACAGTCACTATTTGCGTATTTATATGGGACATCTGCGACAAAAACTGGAACAGGATCCCGCTCGCCCCCGCCATTTCATTACTGAAACCGGTATTGGGTATCGGTTTATGCCATGAATGTTTATTCAATAAATGCGCTTAAATAATTATTAATTTATTATTAAACCTGCCAAAAATATTATTATTTGGCAGGTTTAATTTCTTAACGCAAATATAAAACACAAAATTACAACATTTAAATAACAAAACAGCATCTAATATGGCGCTATTCATAATTAATGATTTATTATTTGGGGTATGATCGTTTTTTGTTGATCTTCTTCACAGATTATAGCCATTTCATGGATAGAATAACTCTACCTTCAACTGACACAGCAAGAGGTAAAGGTAAATGGAAAATAATAACCGCTTAATGCCTCATATAAGGCGGACAACCCATATCATGAAGTTTGCCCATCGTAATAGTTTTGACTTTCATTTCTTTAATGCCCGCTAGTCTTCTGACTAAAGGGCACCCCAACGTACAGGTCTCCCTGACTTTAAGCATTACAGGTTAATACCTGTATTCCTCGGTGCTCATATACTGCTAACCCTTTTAAACTCTAAATAATTCGAGTCGCAGCACTTGCAACTTGAGGTATGACGAGTATAGCCAGTTACCGGGCTGGTCTGGGTTATTGCATCTGCAAAAAGCAAACTACTGATTTATTTATCAGCGGTGGAGCTTTGCTTTTTTTCCGGCGTGATCGATTTCTCCTTTGAGAAATTGAGGACCTGCTATTACCTGAAATAAAGAGATGAACAAAATGTCAGAATTAAAAATTGCCGTTAGTCGTTCTTGCCCGGATTGTTTTTCCACTCATCGTGCATGCGTGAATATAGACGAAAGTAATTATATTGACGTTGCCGCCATTATTTTATCAGTCAGTGATGTTGAACGTGGAAAACTCGATGAAATAGACGCTACTGGCTATGACATTCCTGTTTTTATTGCAACGGAAAATGAAGAACGTGTACCCGCAGAATATCTGCCACGTATTTCTGGTGTCTTCGAACATTGCGAATCACGTAAAGAGTTTTATGGACGTCAGTTAGAAACCGCTGCCAGCCATTATGAAACGCAACTGCGCCCGCCCTTCTTCCGCGCACTGGTCGATTATGTTAATCAGGGCAATAGTGCTTTTGACTGCCCTGGTCATCAGGGGGGTGAGTTTTTCCGTCGCCATCCGGCAGGCAATCAGTTCGTGGAATACTTTGGCGAAATGCTCTTCCGCTCTGACTTGTGTAATGCTGACGTAGCAATGGGCGATCTGCTGATTCATGAAGGTGCGCCATGTATTGCACAACAGCATGCGGCTAAAGTCTTTAATGCCGATAAAACCTATTTCGTTTTAAACGGTACTTCATCTTCTAATAAAGTGGTCTTAAACGCATTGCTGACGCCGGGCGATCTGGTGTTGTTTGACCGCAATAACCATAAATCTAACCACCACGGTGCGTTGCTACAGGCTGGCGCGACACCGGTTTATCTGGAAACCGCACGTAACCCGTATGGCTTTATCGGTGGCATTGATGCGCACTGTTTTGAAGAAAGTTACCTGCGTGAGCTGATCGCGGAAGTCGCACCGCAGCGGGCAAAAGAGGCTCGTCCTTTCCGCCTCGCTGTGATTCAGTTAGGCACCTACGACGGTACGATTTATAACGCCCGCCAGGTGGTGGATAAAATTGGTCATCTGTGTGACTACATTCTGTTTGACTCCGCATGGGTTGGCTATGAGCAATTTATCCCGATGATGGCTGACTGTTCGCCGCTGTTGCTGGATCTTAATGAGAACGATCCGGGTATTCTGGTTACGCAATCCGTACATAAACAGCAGGCTGGTTTTTCTCAAACTTCACAAATCCATAAAAAAGACAGCCACATCAAAGGGCAACAGCGTTATGTACCGCACAAACGCATGAACAACGCCTTTATGATGCATGCCTCCACCAGCCCGTTCTATCCGCTGTTTGCCGCACTGGATATCAACGCCAAAATGCATGAAGGTGTCAGCGGTCGTAATATGTGGATGGATTGTGTGGTAAATGGCATTAATGCCCGCAAGCTGATCCTCGATAACTGTCAGCATATTCGTCCGTTCGTACCTGAACTGGTGGATGGTAAACCCTGGCAGTCGTATGAAACAGCGCAAATTGCGGTTGATCTGCGCTTCTTCCAGTTTGTACCAGGTGAGCACTGGCACTCTTTTGAAGGCTATGCAGAGAATCAATACTTTGTCGATCCATGCAAACTGTTGCTGACAACCCCAGGTATTGATGCACGTAACGGCGAATATGAAGCGTTCGGTGTACCCGCGACGATTCTTGCTAACTTCCTGCGCGAAAATGGCGTAGTGCCGGAAAAATGCGATCTTAACTCCATCCTCTTCCTGCTGACTCCGGCAGAAGATATGGCCAAGCTTCAGCAACTTGTTGCCCTGCTGGTACGCTTCGAAAAACTGCTTGAGTCCGACGCGCCATTAGCAGAAGTGCTGCCTTCCATCTACAAACAGCATGAAGAGCGCTACGCCGGTTATACCCTGCGTCAGTTGTGTCAAGAAATGCATGATTTGTATGCCCGTCACAACGTGAAACAACTGCAAAAAGAGATGTTCCGTAAGGAACACTTCCCACGCGTAAGCATGAATCCGCAAGAAGCCAACTACGCCTATTTACGCGGTGAAGTGGAGCTGGTTCGTCTGCCGGATGCAGAAGGCCGTATCGCTGCCGAAGGTGCGCTTCCTTATCCTCCGGGTGTGCTGTGTGTTGTTCCGGGTGAAATCTGGGGTGGTGCTGTTTTGCGTTACTTCAGCGCTCTGGAAGAAGGGATCAACCTGCTGCCAGGTTTTGCACCGGAGCTGCAGGGTGTCTATATCGAAGAACATGATGGTCGTAAGCAAGTTTGGTGCTATGTCATCAAGCCTCGTGATGCGCAAAGCACCCTGTTGAAAGGGGAAAAATTATGAGTCAGGCTAAATCGAACAAAATGGGCGTCGTTCAGTTAACCATACTGACGATGGTCAACATGATGGGCTCCGGTATCATCATGCTGCCGACAAAGCTTGCCGAAGTTGGGACAATTTCAATTATCTCCTGGCTGGTGACAGCCGTAGGCTCAATGGCACTGGCATGGGCATTCGCAAAATGCGGTATGTTCAGCCGTAAATCAGGCGGTATGGGCGGTTATGCGGAGTATGCTTTCGGTAAATCCGGTAACTTTATGGCGAACTATACCTACGGCGTCTCGCTGCTGATTGCTAACGTCGCGATTGCTATTTCGGCGGTTGGTTACGGCACCGAACTGCTCGGCGCGAGTTTGTCGCCAGTGCAGATTGGTCTTGCGACCATCGGGGTGCTGTGGATTTGTACCGTGGCTAACTTTGGTGGTGCGCGCATTACCGGGCAAATCAGTAGCATTACCGTGTGGGGGGTCATTATTCCGGTGGTAGGCCTGTGCATTATCGGCTGGTTCTGGTTTAGCCCGACGCTTTACGTTGATTCCTGGAATCCGCATCATGCACCGTTCTTCAGTGCAGTAGGTTCTTCCATCGCTATGACGCTGTGGGCTTTTCTCGGTCTGGAGTCTGCGTGTGCGAATACTGATGTAGTGGAAAACCCGGAACGTAATGTGCCAATCGCGGTACTCGGCGGTACGTTAGGTGCGGCGGTGATTTATATCGTCTCCACCAACGTGATTGCAGGGATTGTGCCTAATATGGAGCTGGCAAATTCAACGGCACCATTTGGCCTGGCCTTCGCACAGATGTTCACACCAGAAGTGGGTAAAGTCATTATGGCGCTGATGGTGATGTCCTGCTGCGGTTCGCTGCTTGGCTGGCAGTTCACCATTGCCCAGGTGTTTAAATCTTCATCTGATGAAGGCTACTTCCCTAAAATTTTCTCCCGTGTAACCAAAGTGGATGCACCGGTGCAGGGAATGTTGACCATTGTGATTATCCAGAGCGGGTTGGCGCTGATGACGATTAGCCCGTCGCTAAACAGTCAGTTCAACGTGCTGGTTAACCTGGCCGTGGTGACCAATATCATTCCGTATATTCTGTCAATGGCGGCATTAGCCATTATTCAGAAGGTCGCTAATGTGCCCCCCTCAAAAGCGAAAGTTGCAAACTTTGTTGCTTTTGTTGGCGCGATGTATAGCTTTTATGCGCTGTACTCATCCGGGGAAGAAGCCATGCTGTACGGTTCCATCGTGACCTTCCTTGGTTGGACACTGTATGGTCTGGTATCACCACGCTTTGAACTGAAAAATAAACACGGTTAAAAAAGCAAAGTAAAAAAGGGCGATCTTGCGACCGCCCTTTTTTTATTAAATGTGTTTACGCGTTTTTCAGAACTTCGCTAACAATCTCAACCGCTTCTTTCTCAATCTGCTTGCGATGTTCTTCACCGAGGAAGCTTTCGCAGTAGATCTTATATGCGTCTTCCGTGCCTGACGGACGCGCGGCGAACCAGCCGTTGTCAGTCATCACTTTCAGACCGCCGATAGAAGCACCATTACCCGGTGCCGCCGTCAGACGTGCGGTGATCGGGTCACCTGCCAGGGTGCTGGCGCTCACCATTTCCGGAGACAGCTTAGACAACGCCGCTTTTTGTGCGGAAGTCGCAGCGGCCTGCAAACGGTTGTAGCTCGGCGCACCAAAGCGTTTTGCCAGTTCGTTGTAGTGTTCCTGCGGGTTCTTACCGGTGACAGCGGTGATTTCCGCCGCCAGCAGACACATAATGATGCCGTCTTTATCGGTGGACCACGGCGTGCCGTCGAAACGCAGGAAGGAAGCCCCGGCGCTCTCTTCGCCGCCAAAGCCGAAACTGCCGTCGAACAGACCATCAACAAACCATTTGAATCCTACCGGGACTTCTACCAGTTTACGGCCCAAGGCGTTGACCACACGGTCGATCATCGCAGAAGAAACCAGCGTTTTACCGACAGCAACATCTTTGCCCCACTGCGGACGATGCTGGAACAGGTAGTTGATCGCCACCGCCAGGTAGTGGTTCGGATTCATCAAACCTGCCGGAGTGACGATACCGTGACGGTCATAATCCGGGTCGTTAGCAAACGCCAGATCGAACTTATCACGCAGTGCCAGCAGGCCCGCCATCGCACACTCGGAGGAGCAGTCCATACGGATCGCGCCGTCTTTATCAAGGTGCATAAAGCGGAAGGTTTGATCGACCTGATCGTTAACGATGGTCAGGTTGAGGTTGTAATACTCGCCAATACGCTTCCAGTATTCGATACCGGAACCGCCCAGCGGATCAACGCCAAGCGTCAGGCCCGCTTTCTGAATCGCCGCCATATCAACGATATCGGCCAGACCTTCCACAAACGGCTGCACCAGATCCTGCTCTTTCACATGACCGGATGCCATCGCTTCGTCGAGAGAGATACGCTTCACGCCTTTCAGGCCATCGGCCATCAGTGCGTTGGCCCTGTCTTCCACCACTTTGGTGACGTTGGTATCAGCCGGGCCACCATTTGGCGGGTTGTACTTGATACCACCATCTTCCGGCGGGTTATGGGACGGTGTAATCACGATACCGTCTGCCAGCGGGCCACCTTTTTTATTGTGAACCAGGATGGCATTGGAAACGGCAGGCGTCGGAGTGAATCCATTGTTTTCCTGCACAATGACATCAACGCCGTTCGCTGCCAGCACTTCCAGTACGGAAATGAACGCAGGCTCGGACAGGGCGTGAGTATCTTTACCCACATAGCAAGGGCCAGTGATGCCATTTTTCGCACGTTCTTCAGCAATTGCCTGAGCGATCGCCAGAATGTGCGGCTCGTTAAAGCTGTGGCGCGCTGCACTGCCACGGTGACCGGAAGTACCGAATTTCACCGCGTGCTCCGCATTCCCTGCTTCTGGTTTCAGTACATAATATTGCGCCGTCAGTTGGGCGACGTTAATCAAATCACTCTGTTGTGCAGGTTGGCCTGCACGATTGTGGATTGCCATTGCTTTGTCCTTTGTCTGCAACGTTTTAGATAGTTCCGCGAACCTTCTCAATCAATTCCGCCGGGAATTGCATCGACTGCATGATGTGTTCGATCATGCTGCATTTACGGCCGGTGTTGGTGTTGGTGATCACCCAATACGGCGTGCCTGGCACATGTTTCGGCTTGGTCTGATTACCATTTTTCAGCAGCGTTTGTTCATCTGCCGCAAAGTAAACGCGTGTACGACCGTGCAACGATTCCGTTGCTTCGGCAAACGCCTGGGCGTCAAGAGAATATAGTGTAGACAACAGCAGCATAAAGCGATTGACCGCTCGCTTTTGCTCTGCGTATTCATCCGAAAGCAGAAGTTCACGCATTGCGCGAACCTTGTCTTTAATCGTTTTGACCGGCTTCGCTTCGACGATAGCAGGTGACGCAACGCGAACCTCTTTCGTCACCGGAGCAGCAGGCTGTGATGCGGCGGAAAATTTCAACATACGCCGTAAAATGTCGGATGCGCTCTCGCCGATATGCTTAGTGTGGCTGGCAATATAGCTGTAGAGTTCATCATCAACTTCAATCGTTTTCATCTTAATCCAGTGCAGTGTCTTAGCTGAATACAAGTCGCCAGGAGTATATGAATAAATCCCGGCAGCGGATAGCGTCAAGCCTGGCTTGCAGAAAAACTCGGAATAAACCTTATTTGTTGCAGCCCTGTGGCACAATGGTCAACATAATACCCTAACCCGACAACGCGAAAAAAAGAACTTTGCCATGAAATTGAATATCCGCGCGCAAACTGCACAAAACCAGCACAATAATTCTCCCATCGTTCTTGTCCATGGTCTGTTTGGTAGCCTCGACAACCTTGGCGTACTGGCTCGCGATCTGGTAAACGATCACAATATCATCCAGGTTGATATGCGTAACCACGGTCTTTCACCGAGAGAGCCGGTAATGAATTACCCGGCGATGGCGCAGGATCTTGTTGATACCCTGGATGCACTGCAGATCGACAAAGCAACATTTATCGGTCACTCCATGGGCGGTAAAGCGGTAATGGCACTTACTGCACTGGCCCCCGATCGGATTGACAAGCTGGTGGCAATTGATATTGCTCCGGTCGATTATCACGTTCGCCGGCATGATGAGATTTTCGCGGCCATCAACGCGGTCAGTGAATCGGACGCACAAACTCGCCAGCAAGCAGCAGCAATAATGCGCCAGCATCTTAATGAAGAAGGGGTGATTCAGTTTCTGTTGAAATCTTTTGTTGACGGGGAGTGGCGCTTTAACGTGCCGGTATTGTGGGATCAGTATCCGCATATTGTGGGTTGGGAGAAAATCCCGGCATGGGATCACCCTGCCCTGTTTATCCCTGGCGGCAATTCTCCGTATGTTAGCGAACAGTACCGTGATGATTTACTGGCACAATTTCCACGGGCACGGGCGCATGTGATTGCAGGCGCGGGTCACTGGGTCCATGCTGAAAAACCGGATGCGGTATTACGCGCTATCCGTCGCTATCTCAATGATTAACGCAACTGATTAAAAACCCAGCGTCCGCGTCGCTTTCCGCGCGTGGGCGTTGGCGTGACTCATCGCGCTGATGTATTATGGCGCGCTATCCATCCGGGCAGAGGCCTGGCTGATTGTTTCCCCCGAAGTCACCAAGATCATGGCCAAAGAACAAACGGACCGTACGACATTAGATCTGTTCGCGCACGAGCGTCGACCGGGACGACCGAAAACTAATCCGCTTTCGCGCGATGAACAGCTGCGTATTAATAAACGCAACCAGCTAAAACGCGACAAAGTACGTGGCCTTAAGCGTGTCGAACTGAAGCTGAACGCGGAAGCTGTCGAGGCGCTGAACGAGCTGGCGGAATCGCGCAATATGAGCCGTAGCGAACTGATCGAAGAGATGTTAATGCAGCAACTGGCGGCGCTGCGTAGTCAGGGCATCGTTTAAATTTCCACTTTCATGTAGCACAGTGTGCAGTCCTGCTCGTTTGCTGATTCCGCAAGACTGCCTGTTCTGCTATGATTGCCTTTATCCGTGGGCAATTTTCCACCCCCATTTCAATAAGTTTCAAGAGGTTATTTCACTCATGGCTATCACTGGCATCTTTTTCGGCAGCGACACCGGTAATACCGAAAATATCGCAAAAATGATTCAAAAACAGCTTGGTAAAGACGTTGCCGATGTCCATGACATTGCAAAAAGCAGCAAAGAAGATCTGGAAGCTTATGACATTCTGCTGCTGGGCATCCCAACCTGGTATTACGGCGAAGCGCAGTGTGACTGGGATGACTTCTTCCCGACTCTCGAAGAGATTGATTTCAACGGCAAACTGGTTGCGCTGTTTGGTTGTGGTGACCAGGAAGATTACGCCGAATATTTCTGCGACGCATTGGGCACCATCCGCGACATCATTGAACCGCGCGGTGCAACCATCGTTGGTCACTGGCCAACTGCGGGCTATCATTTCGAAGCATCAAAAGGTCTGGCAGATGACGACCACTTTGTCGGTCTGGCTATCGACGAAGACCGTCAGCCGGAACTGACCGCTGAACGTGTAGAAAAATGGGTTAAACAGATTTCTGAAGAGTTGCATCTCGACGAAATTCTCAATGCCTGATGTGATGCGGCGTAGACTCATGTCTACGCCGTATTAATAGATAATGCCAATCAAAATAATTGCTACAAATTTGTAACTTTTGCTGTTGTACCTGTACAATGTCCCGGTGTTCAAGTGGCCTTGCCGTTGTAAATGTAAGCTGTGCCACGTTTTTATTAACAATATTTGCCAGGGACTTGTGGTTTTCATTTAGGCGTGGCAATTCTATAATGATACGCATTATCTCAAGAGCAAATTCTGTCACTTCTTCTAATGAAGTGAACCGCTTAGTAACAGGACAGATTCCGCATGACTGATAACAATACCGCCCTAAAGAAAGCTGGCCTGAAAGTAACGCTTCCTCGTTTAAAAATCCTGGAAGTTCTTCAGGAGCCGGACAACCATCACGTCAGTGCGGAAGATTTATACAAACGTCTGATCGATATGGGTGAAGAAATTGGTCTGGCTACGGTATATCGCGTACTGAACCAGTTTGACGACGCTGGTATCGTCACCCGCCACAATTTTGAAGGCGGTAAATCCGTATTTGAACTGACACAGCAACATCACCACGATCACCTGATCTGCCTCGACTGCGGCAAGGTTATCGAATTTAGTGATGATTCCATCGAAGCGCGTCAGCGTGAAATTGCCGCAAAACATGGCATTCGCCTGACTAACCACAGTCTCTATCTTTACGGTCACTGTGCCGAAGGCGATTGCCGCGAAGATGAACATGCGCACGAAGGCAAATAAGCCAGCCTGAATGAGAAAAAGCCAACCTGCGGGTTGGCTTTTTTATGCAAGGGAAATAAGAAAAGCGAGAGTTACAGCTCTCACTTATTTGTTATTACTGCGAATTTCCTGCCAAACTTTATCACAATCGGCTTTCACCGCCTGATCATTTCCGGTTTGCGTTGCACGCAGACACTGCTGATAATCCAGTACGCGTACACTTTCCTGGTCGGCAAACTGCTGATGTTGTTTCTCTTTCTTCAGCACGTTTAACACGCTCTGGCAGGCTTCAATTTTTTCTGGCGAACCTTGCGCGGTGTTGATACAGGCGCTGTATGCCTCTTTCAGACGGCTGTCTTCCTGTGGTGCGGTTGATTGCGCACAAGCTACCAGCCCCGATGCCATCATGGCGATGAGAATCAGTTTTTTCATTGAAAATTCCTCAAACGTGCGGCAGGCACAAAACCTGCCGCGTCGGGCATCAGAAGATGGTGAATGGTGCGATTACCATAAATTTCACGTCACGCTCATCCTGGAAGATGTTACCGTAACCGCCGCCCCAGCTTGGGATGTCGGAGTGGTTGTCGTATTCGGTGAAGTGCAGTTTGAACATCGCGCCTTTTGCGCGACCGTCCTGAATGGTGTAGACCGCATCCAGGCTGTATGCAGACTCTTCAATAGTCCGGTTTTTGTCGTAGTACGCATCCGGATTGCTCTGCCAGGTCGCAGGTTTAGCATCCCATGCGTAAACGTAGGAAGCGCCGATGGCGAAGCCTGGAAGATTCCAGTTTTTCAGGTCATACATCGCACCGAAGAAGACCGCTTTTTCGCCGTTAGCGTTGAAGTCGGAACGGTTATCCCACCAGATATCCAGGCGGCCGTTGGAGGAAGCGTAGGTTGGAGTCATACGTTGCAGGAAGTATCCCTGCTGACCGTCAGCCTTAACCCAGGTGCCTTCGAGGCGCAAATCCACTACGTCAGCCGCCCGGTAACCAAAGGTCAACGCTTGCAGCCAGGCGGTGCCGTCATAAAGGTCGTTGACGCTGCGATCGTCAACTTTATCGCGCGTACCATAGAACTGGTAGCTGGTGGTTAACGGGCTACCGGCGATATCAAATTTGTAGCTGGCTTTGGCAAAATATTGATCGATATACCCTTCCGCCTGACCAAATGCCGCTTCCAGTACGAAGTTATTTTTGAAGTCGTATTTCGCCCCAAGGGAGTGCAGATAATCAACTTTGGTGGTTTTATCGTTCTGATAAAACTCATCCATTTCCAGATGCCACGGCGCTTTGTATTCGTTGGTCCACATGTAGGAGAAACTCAACGCACCAGCATCGCCGTAATCAAAATTCGCCCCGGCTTCCGCCCCCTGATAAGTACCTGGCATAAAGCTCCAGTGCGGCGCTAACAGCGTTTGACCAGTTGGCTGAATGTAACCTGCCCTCGCCCAAACCGGACCGTATTTAAATTTGGCCGCAGCTTTATACAGGCTTATACCGCTTTTGTCGCCGGACCAGTCTTCGTCATAGGCTTTATTACTTTTTGAAAACGCGATTTCGTTCGGGTGGGAGCTGTCGCCGTTTTCCGCCATTTCAATCGCCGTAAACGCAGCAATATCAAGGCCGAACATATCAGCAGCATAACCGGACTGAAAATCGAGGTTGGCATTCCAGGTGGAGTGAGAAAGGTTGGTTTTGTATTTGTCGCCGTCGGTAACATCTTTACGGTCGCGTTCACGCTGCCAGTAATATATACCGCCGGTTAAGGTTGAATCGTCGATGAATCCTTCGGCGCGAGCCTCCGGCATTGCCATAAAGCCCGACATTGCTGTAACACCGGCGATAGCCAGCGCCAGCGTACTACGTTTGCCACTAAACGTACGCATGGGTTAATCCTCTTTGACGTATAAATTGCTGCACCAAAGGTGAACAGCGAAAAAATAAAAATTAAAAAAGTAGCGTTGAGAAAAGTCTCGCTGACTACAGGAACAGACTATTTTTCGCGACGCGAATTATCAATCTCTTTCTGTAACCAGAATGTAAGAACATGAGCAACCGCACATATTTTGATGATTTTTGTTACAAGGCTTAAGTTTGCGGTTGAAAGGCTTGCAGAAGAATAAAAGCGTGAATTTCCAGCAAGATGAAAGCGGTTACATTTTATTTAATTATGGTTTGTGATTTTAAATTTATTTTATGGATAAATTGCGAAGCGGAATTAATTCGCGAAGAAAAGCAGAAAAAACGCCGCAGAGTGCGGCGTTTGGGATTGTTTGCTATTTCTTGCCGGATGCGACGTAAATGCCTCACCCGGCCTGGTAGAACTTAAAATTACTCGCCTACTTTCGCCCAGGTATCACGCAGCCCAACGGTGCGGTTAAATACCGGTTTTTCCGCTGTGGAATGGCGGCTGTCGAGGCAGAAGTAACCTTCACGCTCAAACTGGAATGCTTTACCCGCAACCGCATCTTTCAGCGACGGTTCAGCAAAGCCCTGTTTGATCACCAGCGATTCCGGGTTAATCACCGACAGGAAATCATCCGCAGCACCAGGGTTCGGCACGCTGAACAGACGGTCGTACAGACGGATTTCAACCGGCAGCGCATGTGCCGCGCTCACCCAGTGAATAACACCTTTGACTTTACGACCATCTGCCGGATCTTTGCTTAAGGTGTCGGCGTCATAAGTACAGAAGATGGTGGTGATATTGCCTTCGGCATCTTTCTCCACGCGTTCAGCCTTAATGACGTAAGCATTACGCAGACGCACTTCTTTACCCAGCACCAGACGTTTGTACTGCTTGTTAGCTTCTTCGCGGAAATCGGCGCGATCGATCCAAATCTCACCGCTAAACGGCACCTGACGACTCCCCATTTCCGGTTTGTTCGGATGGTTCGGCATGGTGACCATTTCGCCTTCGCCCTGATAGTTTTCGATAACCAGTTTCACCGGATCGATAACCGCCATTGCGCGCGGCGCATTTTCGTTGAGATCTTCACGGATGCAGGATTCCAGCGATGCCATCTCAATGGTGTTGTCCTGCTTGGTCACGCCGATGCGTTTGCAGAACTCACGAATAGAAGCAGCAGTGTAACCACGACGACGCAGACCGGAAATGGTCGGCATACGCGGGTCATCCCAGCCTTCAACGTGCTTGTCGGTCACCAGCAGGTTCAGCTTACGCTTGGACATCACAGTGTATTCCAGATTCAGGCGCGAGAATTCGTACTGGCGCGGGTGAACAGGAATGGTGATGTTGTCCAGCACCCAGTCGTACAGGCGACGGTTGTCCTGGAACTCAAGCGTACACAGAGAGTGCGTAATACCTTCCAGGGCATCGCTGATGCAGTGGGTGAAGTCGTACATCGGGTAGATGCACCACTTGTTGCCAGTCTGGTGGTGTTCAGCAAATTTAATACGGTACAGCACCGGATCGCGCATCACGATAAACGGTGAAGCCATGTCGATTTTCGCACGCAGGCAGGCTTTACCTTCTTCAAAACCACCGGCACGCATTTTTTCGAACAGCGCCAGGTTCTCTTCAACGCTGCGGTCGCGGTACGGGCTGTTTTTACCCGGTTGCGTCAGGGTGCCGCGGTATTCGCGGATCTGTTCCGGCGTCAGTTCATCAACGTACGCCAGGCCTTTATTGATCAGTTCGATCGCATAGGCGTGGAGCTGATCAAAATAATCGGAGGAGTAACGGACGTTACCAGACCAGTGAAAACCTAACCACTCTACGTCGTTTTTGATCGACTCAACATACTCGATATCTTCTTTTACCGGGTTAGTGTCGTCGAAACGCAGGTTGCACTGGCCTTTATAGTCCTGGGCGATCCCGAAGTTCAGGCAGATAGATTTCGCATGGCCAATATGCAGATAGCCATTCGGCTCCGGCGGGAAACGGGTGTGTACTGTGGTGTGCTTACCACTGGCCAGATCTTCATCGATGATCTGACGGATAAAGTTAGTCGGGCGGGCTTCTGCCTCACTCATCGTGGATTCCTCAAAGCGTAAACAACGTATAACGGCGTATGATCTTATAAGCGGGACAGGCTGACAACTGTTAGTTTTTTAAAATTGATAATCTAACAAGGATTATGGGGATGATTGATGAAAAAAAAAGCGGCAGAGAAGATCTCCACCGCTTGTCATTGTTGGATGCGACGCTCAAGCGTCGCATCAGGCATAAAGCAGATTACTTTTTGATTTCATACAGCGGTGTTTGACCCGCCACAACATGGCCCTGAGCTTTAATGATCAAGCCACTGAAATCGTCGATATTGCTGCAAACCACCGGGCTAATCATCGAGCGGGCGTTAGCGTTCAGGTAATCCAGATCCATTTCCAGAATCGGTTGCCCTGCGCTTACCTGCGCACCCTCTTCCACCAGACGTTTAAAGCCTTTACCTTCCAGCGCTACGGTGTCGATACCCATATGGACGACGATCTCCGCGCCTTTTTCGGTTTCCAGGCAGAACGCGTGGTTGGTGTTGAAGATTTTCACGATTGTCCCTGCGGCTGGTGATACGACGATTTTATCTGTCGGTTTCACCGCCACACCGTCACCCACCGCTTTGCTGGCGAATGCTTCGTCAGGAACCTGATCCAGTGCCACGACATCACCGGTAATCGGCGATACCAGCTCCGCGATAGATACCGCGTTTGGTACAGCCTGCGGTTTTGCTACAGGCGCGGCAGTTGCCGGAGTTGCTTCAGCTGACGCAGCGGCTACCGGACCACGGGCAACGACTTTCTTCATCGCATCGCCGATGGATTCTGCTTTCGCGCCAACAATCACCTGAATAGTCTGTTTGTTCAGTTTCACTACACCAGAAGCACCCAGACGTTTACACATCGTATCGTTGACGCGGGCAGAGTCAGCCACGGTCAGGCGCAGACGGGTGATACAGGCGTCAATTGCTTTCAGGTTGTCAGTGCCGCCAACCGCAGCAATATAGTTGGTCGCCAGTTGATTGAGGCCTTCTTCAGTGTTGCTGTTGGCTTCTTCAGTAACGATCTCGTCTTCTTTATCTTCACGACCCGGCGTTTTCAGGTTGAACATGCGGATAACCAAACTGAACACCACGAAGTAGATAGCGAAGAAGACAACACCCATAACCAGCAGCATCCAGACGTTCTGGCTGGCGGCCGGCAGGTTATACATCAACGCGTAGTCGATAGCCCCCGCAGAGAAAGAGAAGCCAGCATGGATACCCAGCAGTGTTGCCACAAACAGGCTGATACCGGTCAGCAGTGCGTGCAGGAGGTACAGCAGCGGTGCAAGGAACATGAACAGGAATTCCAGCGGCTCAGTCACACCGGTCAGGAACGCAGTAACAGCAACAGAAAGCAGCATCCCGCCAACCATCGGACGACGCTCTTTCGGTGCTGCGAAGTACATCGCCAGCGCCGCACCCGGCAGACCGAACATCATAATCGGGAAGAAGCCGGACATGAACATCCCCGCGGTGCCGTCACCGGCATAGAAGCGGTTGATATCACCGTGGAAAACCGTACCCGCCGCGTTGGTGAATTCACCAATCTGGAACCAGGCGATGGTGTTCAGCACCTGATGCAGACCGGTTGGGATCAGCAGACGGTTGATGAAACCAAAGATACCGGAACCCAGCGCGCCCGCAGAAACGATCCACTCGCCTCCTGCATGGATAGCGTGCTGTACCGGCGGCCAGACGTAACCAAAAATGGCCGCCAGCACCAGGCAGAAGAAGCCGGTGGCAATCGGCACAAAGCGTTTGCCGCCGAAGAAACTCAGGAAGTCCGGCAGTTTAATATCGGACCAACGGTTATAGGCTGCGCCACCAACCAGACCGGTAATGATACCCGCCAGTACACCCATGTTAATTTCTGGGTTGATGGTCACCATCGCTTTGGTTAACACAAAGTAACCTACCGCACCCGCCAGCGCCGCCGCACCTGCGCTGTCTTTCGACCAGCTGGATGCCACACCGATGGCGAAGATTAATGCGAGGTTATCAAAAATCGCACCGCCCGCCTGGGCAATAAACGCAACGTTAAGTAAATCTGGCTGACCGAATCGCAGCAACAGTGCCGCCACCGGCAGCACCGCGATAGGGAGCTGTAACGCCCTACCGAGTCGCTGGAAAAAACCTAAAATATTCATCTTATTCCCCCTACGAGAACCCTATTTGGCTCGTTTAAAGCCGTATTTTTATTTTGCTGCAAATTGTACTGCCGATGTTCTGTAATCAGATTGTTAGATCATCTGCTACAGAGTGTGTGAAAATTTAATTCGTATCGCAAATTAAACGCGTGTCTTTTGTGAGTTTTGTCACCAAATATCGTTATCATCACTCCCTTTTACTGGCTAAAGCAGAAAACTTATTTTATCATTCAAAAAATCAGGTCGGATTGACGCCTGTCTGCGCAAATCCAGGTTACGCTTAAAGATGCCTAATCCGCCAACGGCTTACATTTTACTTATTGAGGTGAATAATGAGACTGATCCCCCTGACTACCGCTGAACAGGTCGGCAAATGGGCTGCTCGCCATATCGTCAATCGTATCAATGCGTTCAAACCGACTGCCGATCGTCCGTTTGTTCTGGGCCTGCCGACTGGCGGCACGCCGATGACCACCTATAAAGCGTTAGTCGAAATGCATAAAGCAGGCCAGGTCAGCTTTAAGCACGTTGTCACCTTCAACATGGACGAATATGTCGGTCTGCCGAAAGAGCATCCGGAAAGCTACTACAGCTTTATGCACCGTAATTTCTTCGATCACGTTGATATTCCAGCAGAAAACATCAACCTTCTCAACGGCAACGCCCCGGATATCGACGCCGAATGCCGCCAGTATGAAGAAAAAATCCGTTCTTACGGAAAAATTCATCTGTTTATGGGCGGTGTAGGTAACGACGGTCATATTGCATTTAACGAACCGGCGTCTTCTCTGGCTTCTCGTACTCGTATCAAAACCTTGACTCATGACACTCGCGTCGCGAACTCTCGTTTCTTTGATAACGATGTCAATCAGGTGCCAAAATATGCCCTGACTGTCGGTGTTGGTACATTGCTGGATGCCGAAGAAGTGATGATTCTGGTGCTGGGTAGCCAGAAAGCACTGGCACTGCAGGCTGCAGTTGAAGGTTGCGTGAACCACATGTGGACCATCAGCTGTCTGCAACTGCATCCAAAAGCGATCATGGTGTGCGATGAACCTTCCACCATGGAGCTGAAAGTTAAGACTTTAAGATATTTCAATGAATTAGAAGCAGAAAATATCAAAGGTCTGTAATTGTTATCCCTGCCCTGGCTCCTTGCTCAGGGCAATATTTTTTAAAATCGGGGGTCAGAATGTATGCATTAACCCAGGGCCGGATCTTTACCGGCCACGAATTTCTTGATGACCACGCGGTTGTTATCGCTGATGGCCTGATTAAAAGCGTCTGTCCGGTAGCGGAACTGCCGCCAGAGATCGAACAACGTTCACTGAACGGGGCCATTCTCTCCCCCGGTTTTATCGATGTGCAGTTAAACGGCTGCGGCGGCGTACAGTTTAACGACACCGCTGAAGCGGTCAGCGTGGAAACGCTGGAAATCATGCAGAAAGCCAATGAGAAATCAGGCTGTACTAACTATCTGCCGACGCTTATCACCACCAGCGATGAGCTGATGAAACAGGGCGTGCGCGTTATGCGCGAGTACCTGGCAAAACATCCGAATCAGGCGTTAGGTCTGCATCTGGAAGGTCCGTGGCTGAATCTGGTAAAAAAAGGCACCCATAATCCGAATTTTGTGCGTAAGCCTGATGCCGCGCTGGTCGATTTCCTGTGTGAAAACGCCGACGTCATTACCAAAGTGACCCTGGCACCGGAAATGGTTCCTGCGGAAGTCATCAGCAAACTGGCAAATGCCGGGATTGTGGTTTCTGCCGGTCACTCCAACGCGACGTTGAAAGAAGCAAAAGCCGGTTTCCGCGCGGGGATTACCTTTGCCACCCATCTGTACAACGCGATGCCGTATATTACCGGTCGTGAACCGGGCCTGGCGGGCGCGATCCTCGACGAAGCTGACATTTATTGCGGTATTATTGCTGATGGCCTGCATGTTGATTACGCCAACATTCGTAACGCTAAACGTCTGAAAGGCGACAAACTGTGTCTGGTTACCGACGCCACCGCGCCAGCAGGTGCCAACATTGAACAGTTCATTTTTGCGGGTAAAACAATATACTACCGTAACGGACTTTGTGTGGATGAGAACGGTACGTTAAGCGGTTCATCCTTAACCATGATTGAAGGCGTGCGTAATCTGGTCGAACATTGCGGTATCGCACTGGATGAAGTGCTGCGTATGGCGACGCTCTATCCGGCGCGTGCGATTGGCGTTGAGAAACGTCTCGGCACACTCGCCGCAGGTAAAGTAGCCAACCTGACCGCATTCACACCTGATTTTAAAATCACCAAGACCATCGTTAACGGTAACGAGGTCGTAACTCAATAAGAGAAAGTATGACACCAGGCGGACAAGCTCAGATAGGTAATGTTGATCTCGTAAAACAGCTTAACAGCGCGGCGGTTTATCGCCTGATTGACCAGTACGGGCCAATCTCGCGGATTCAGATTGCCGAGCAAAGCCAGCTTGCCCCCGCCAGCGTAACCAAAATTACGCGTCAGCTTATCGAACGCGGGCTGATCAAAGAAGTTGATCAGCAGGCCTCCACCGGGGGCCGCCGCGCTATCTCCATCGTCACCGAAACCCGCAATTTCCACGCAATCGGCGTACGGCTTGGTCGTCACGACGCCACCATCACCCTGTTTGATCTCAGCAGCAAAGTGCTGGCAGAAGAACATTACCCGCTGCCGGAACGTACCCAGCAAACGCTGGAACATGCCCTGTTGAATGCCATTGCTCAGTTTATTGATAGCTACCAGCGCAAACTGCGCGAGCTGATCGCGATTTCGGTGATCCTGCCAGGGCTTGTTGACCCGGACAGCGGCAAAATTCATTACATGCCGCATATTCAGGTAGAAAACTGGGGGCTGGTAGAAGCACTGGAAGAACGTTTTAAAGTGACCTGTTTCGTTGGTCACGATATCCGTAGTCTGGCGCTGGCGGAGCACTACTTCGGTGCAAGTCAGGATTGCGAAGACTCCATTCTGGTGCGTGTCCATCGCGGAACCGGGGCCGGGATTATCTCTAACGGGCGCATTTTTATTGGCCGCAACGGCAACGTCGGTGAAATTGGCCATATTCAGGTCGAACCGCTGGGTGAACGCTGCCACTGCGGCAACTTTGGCTGCCTGGAAACTATCGCTGCCAACGCCGCTATTGAACAACGGGTGTTGAATCTGTTAAAGCAGGGCTACCAGAGCCGCGTGCCGTTGGACGACTGCACCATCAAAACTATCTGCAAAGCCGCGAACAAAGGCGATAGTCTGGCGTCGGAAGTAATTGAGTATGTCGGTCGTCATCTGGGTAAAACCATCGCCATTGCTATCAACTTATTTAATCCGCAAAAAATTGTTATTGCCGGTGAAATCACCGAAGCCGATAAAGTGCTGCTCCCTGCTATTGAAAGCTGCATTAATACCCAGGCGCTGAAGGCGTTTCGTACTAATCTGCCGGTGGTACGTTCTGAGCTGGATCACCGCTCGGCAATCGGCGCTTTTGCGCTGGTAAAACGCGCCATGCTCAACGGTATTTTGCTCCAGCATTTGCTGGAAAATTAATGTGCTTTTATAGTGGCGCTTATTGTTGTCAATATTCTGGGTAGTCCATGACCATTAAAAATGTAATTTGCGATATCGACGGCGTGCTGATGCACGATAACGTCGCCGTACCGGGTGCAGCGGAATTTTTGCACGGGATTATGGATAAAGGCCTGCCGCTGGTGTTGCTGACCAACTATCCTTCGCAGACCGGGCAAGATCTGGCGAACCGCTTTGCCACTGCCGGTGTCGATGTGCCGGATAGCGTGTTTTATACCTCTGCGATGGCGACCGCCGATTTCCTGCGTCGCCAGGAAGGCAAGAAAGCATATGTGGTGGGCGAAGGCGCACTGATTCATGAACTGTACAAAGCCGGTTTCACTATTACCGATGTGAACCCTGATTTCGTGATTGTTGGCGAAACGCGTTCCTACAACTGGGACATGATGCATAAAGCGGCCTATTTCGTCGCTAACGGTGCACGCTTTATCGCCACCAACCCGGACACCCACGGGCGCG
>OGZC01000332.1_pt1 | contig 27766 bp, 33 predicted proteins | sample 1576751 | NCBI WGS metagenome assembly OGZC01 (sample SAMEA3541486, study PRJEB24748) | human gut metagenome | biome: human gut; feature: human-associated habitat; material: faeces | place: China | collected 2012
AGAGAAAAACAAGCCGCTACACGCTGATAACATCAGGCTGGGCGGTTATGGTGAGACGATACCTCAGACAAGCAGAGTATTGAAACCTGAAAGACTGAATGTTAAATTTCTGGTGTGGTGAATCCCCCTATGCGGAGGGGCGGCCAGTCAGTTACAGAACCTGTAAATGCAGCGCGGGCCATGCCGACTGGGGCATGCTCACCGGGAGGCACCCGGCACCACGCAATGCCACTAAGCTATTTGGTAGTGGGGTTGCCGTTTCGGCTTCTCCAGCTATGTTTAAAAGGTAGTAGCGGAAAACGAGCGCTCTCCTGGTAAATCGGTAGCTCGGACTATTAGGTGCGTCTCGATCCGGTACAGAATCAGTATTGCCTACATTTCTGCCCGTTCCTCTGAGCGGGCTTTTTTTCGTCTGATTAAGGCACTTCAACTAACCAAAAACATTTAAGGGCTGCGCTAATACGTGGCCTTTATCATTTCTGGCTCACGGATGACTCCTTTTAAGGCTTGTCGCTAAATCAGCCCGATGGACCTGCCCCCTTTATTCACACAGCACCCCGTTAACCCGGAGGTGGAGACTATGAAAATGCCTACTAACCCGAGTAACTGGCCTGATCTGCTGGAGTTGCTGCAGAGCTGGTGGCGCGGAGATACGCCGCTGGGGGCCGTGCTGCTCTCGGTTGTTATGGCGGGTCTACGTATCGCCTATAGCGGCGGTGGCTGGAAAAAGATGCTGCTTGAAGGATTACTCTGCGGCGCACTGACATTAACCGTTGCGTCTGGTCTGGAATATCTGTCGATCCCCAAAAACCTGTCAGTAAGCATTGGCGGCGGCATAGGGTTTATTGGCGTTGAGCAGTTCAGAAAACTGGTCATCAACATTATCAACGTTCGCTTCGGAGGCAGTAATGCAGATAAGCGATAACGGCATCGCGCTGATTAAGGGGTTTGAAGGATGTCGATTAACCGCATACCCGGACCCGGGCACCGGCGGTGATCCCTGGACGATTGGCTTCGGCTGGACGGGGAAAGTAGACGGCAAGCCTATCAAGCCGGGAATGAAGATTGACGATGCGACAGCGGATCGCCTGCTGCGCACTGGCGTGGTGAGCTTTGACCAGGCTGTAAGCAAAATGCTCAAAGTCTCCGTTACCCAGAACCAGTATGACGCGCTTGTATCGCTGGCCTACAACATCGGTACGCGGGCGCTATCCACCTCAACGCTGATGAAGAAGCTGAATGCAGGTGATGTGAAAGGCGCTGCTGACGCATTCCTGAGCTGGAACCGGTCAGGCGGCAAGGTAATGCCCGGCCTCACCAATCGGCGCAAGGCAGAGCGTGAGGTATTTCTCTCATGAAACTCGTTGATGACTGGAAAAGCGCATGGCGCTGGTTCTCCATGCATGCACTGGTGCTGGCCGGGGTTATCCCCACGGTATGGGTCGAGCTACCGCCAGACCTCAAGACCGCAATCCCGCCGGGAGCGATGGGCGCCATTACAGCGGTAATCGCTGCATGTGGTGTGGTTGGTCGGCTGGTTAACCAGAGTAAGCCGCAATGACAGCCGAAGCCATTCTGGCGCTGGTTAAAAAGTTCTGGCTGCCGGCGCTCATGGTCGTGCTGATTGGTGCGCTGGCTATCTCTGTCAGCCACTACAAAGGCAAAGCCGAACAGGAAAGGCAGCGAGCAGATGGCGCGGAACAGCAGGCAAACGCAGCTCAGGCGATCACATCCAACGTTCTGACCACCATGACCATCTTCAACACCATCGTCGAGGCCAATCAGCATGCAAAAGAGCAGATCGCACTGGACGCATCGGGAGCCTCGGCTGATATCCGGGTTGCTGTTGCGAATGATGATTGCACTAATCGCCCTGTGCCTGCTGGCGCAGTTAAGCGGCTGCAGCAATACGCGAACGGTCTACGTCAAAGTGCCGGTGGTCCCGTTACCAGCCAGCCTGACGGCTGACACCCCGCAACCGGAAATCCCTGACAACCTGACGTGGGGCCAGAGCCTGGATTTAAACGTCAGCCTGCTATCAGCGCTGGGGCAGTGCAACCGTGATAAGGCTGACATCAGGCAAGCAGAGAAAAAACGAGCCTCGCAATAGCGGGGCTTTTTTATGCGCATCTCACGCGCACATCAACGAGAGCCTTTCAGTAAGCGAGCCTGAGAAAAGCCGTTATAGGTGGCGACCTCTCTCGGGCGGCTTTTCTGTGAGACAGGCTCACTTTCTAAAAGGTAAAGACGCTATGAATAATCCGTCAGTTATTCCGGCCTTCGACTTCCGCGAAATGGTCACGACCCTCGACAACAAGATAATCACCACATCACTCAAGGTGGCGGATTACTTTGGCAAGCGACACAAAGACGTTTTGCGTGCCATACGTAACCTGAAATGCTCCGATGACTTCACCCAGCGCAATTTTGCGCCCATTGATTTCATTGATAAAAATGGCGATGTTCAGCCTATGTATAACATCACCCGCGACGGATGCATGATGCTAGTGATGGGATTCACTGGCAAAACAGCTGCCGCAGTGAAGGAGTGTTACATCAATGCCTTCAACTGGATGGCCGAGCAGCTAAACCGGCGCATGGCGATGGGTGAAGAATTGCAGCATCGCTACGCCATCAAAGAAACGCGCTCAAAGCTGAAAGGCACAATCGGCAGCCGGTTGATGAACGAGCGGAAGAAAGAGAAGCGCGTTCTGGAGCTCGAGCATGAGCACATCATGCAGGTGACGCAGCCAGAACTGCTGATTGGCTGATCGACATTACAGAGCCACTTCCAGAGGTGGCTCGATAATGTTGGAGGAAACCATGTCAACACTTAAGGATTTATCCCGGCAGCTAAAGCAGCTGCAGAAGCAAATCCCTTTCGCCACCGCGCAAGCTATGACATCGGTAGTAAGGGATATCGCCGCAGCGCAAAAAGTGGCACTGGGGCGAAAACTGGAATCGCCGACGCCGTTCACCGTCAACTCAGTGGGCTCTGCTGGCGCCAGAAAGAACAACCTCCGCGCAAAAGTCTTTGTGCGTGATGTCGCTGCTGAATATCTCGAACCCTTTGAGTTTGGTGGCGAACATAAACTGAACAGCCAGGCGCTGCTCAATCCAAAGAACATCAAACTGAACAAATACGGCAACATGCCGCGCAATAAGCTTTCACAGCTAAAGGCGAAGCCGAATGTGTTCATTGGCGATGTAAATGGTGTCGATGCAGTCTGGCAGCGCCGAAAACCGAAGCCTCCCAAGAAGAAGAGAGCCAAACGCTCTGCGAACGGAACACGCAGGCCAAAGCCAAAACAGCGGCCACCTAAGCTGCTGGTGAGGTTTGGCGATGCACTTCCTGTGACCCCTGTGTTGGGGTATATGGACCGCTCGAAGGCTATGGCAGAGGCGTTGATGCCTGCAGCTCTAAGCCGATCCATCGCTGAGGCAATCCGAACGGCGAAGTAGAGGGGCTCCAAAGCCCCATACAATGGTGCGGATTACAGAGATATCTCACATGCTTTAATAAAGCTATTTGTTGCAGTGGTCGAACCAGATGCATTGCCGGAAAATGAGGATTGGTTACCGCCATCTCGCGTCTGCACACCGACAAGAACTTTCGTTTTAGCGCTTTGTAATTGCTTAAGCACAACGGTTATTTTTTCTGCATCATCAGCTGCAACCTCAATTGATTGGGCGTTCCGTCGAGATAGAGACGCTTCAAGCTTGTTGATTGGATTGTCATCAACTTTGATGATCAAATCCATTGCAACAGTCGGAACAGAATCCTCTGTTTTGTCTGTTTCAACATACGCTACTGACAACTTATTTTTGGTGCAATCGAAAATCAGTCCTGAGTTTGAGGATGACAAGCTACCTAACATCACAGCCTTTTTCCCACCGGTAAACAGGTCATCATCCACTTTTGTAAGCCATTGAGCGCTTGCAGAAAAAGATGTGAACATAACAGCAACTAAGGCTGAGTTAATAAAATTGGTTTTTTTCATCATTATCTCCTTGCATTAAACGCAATAATCATAATCTGTGAGTCATATTGACGCTATGTAAAAAAAAGTTTCAATCCCCTAGGCTAAAAAAATGGGTCCTTCCTGAGGCTTTTGTAAGGCACGGGCATTGCGCGCCGCAGTGTTTTCCTAGCTACAAATTTTTATTTTGTGTCCCATGTCCCACCTGATGAGATCGCCAGCCATGCCAGAGCCAGCGTGGATTATTCCATTTATTCCAGTGGGGCATTCATGTGGGACATTGCAAAAATGTCCCAGGTAAATGTCCCACCCCAAAAATGTCCCAGGTGATGTCCCATGTCCACGATGAACCAGAGTCAGTACGCGCAGCATTCAGGCGTTGACCGTAAAACTATTGGCCGCTGGATTAAAGCTGGTCGGTTTATCGTCATGGATGGCGACCTGATAGATGTTGAAGCGAGCGATGCTGCGCTGAAGAAAAACCGTGATGGAAAAGATCCGCGGGCATCAAACGCGAAGAAGAAAAAAGCCTCAGCACCCCGGAATGATGGCGACGATGAAATTGATGAAACCGTTCGCCAGATAATGCTTACAGAAGGTGCTGACCTTTCCAGGGAAGAGGCCGCGCGGATCCGTGAAAATTACATGGCCCTGCAGGCAAAGCTCCAGTATGAAAAAGACAGCGGCCAGACAATTGAATTGGCCATCGCCGAGGAGGTTCTGTTTAACGCCTTTCGCCAGCAGCGTGATGCATGGCTTAACTGGCCTTCACGCGTGGCACCATTGATGGCTGCCGATCTGAATGTGCCGGCGGACAGGATGACAGAGGTGCTGATTGAACATGTCCACAAACATATCTCAGTCCTCGGAGAACCAGAGTTTAACCCAGCAGAAGATTGAACGTCTTCAACTGAGTGTCCGGAAAGGGTGGACACCGCCACCACGCATCAGCGTCCCGCAATGGGCTGATGACTACCGGAAGCTGGCGAAAGAAGCTGGCAGCACCTCCGGGAACTGGGAAACATCAACGGTTGAGATTGCACGCGGCCCGATGCTGGCCGCGACTGAATCGGGCGTCCACATTATTACCGTGATGTGCTGTACCCAGTTAATGAAAACAGCGCTGCTGGAAAATCTTTTCGGCTATTTCGCGCACCTCGATCCATGCCCGATTTTGCTCCTGCAGCCGAAGGAAGAGGCCGCCGAGCAGTTTTCCAAAGAACGCATCAGCCCGTTGGTTCGTGTGACGCCAGTTCTGCGTAACATCATCGGTGATTCAAAGCAAAAGAGTTCGAAAGAAACCATTCTGTATAAAGCCTTCACTGGCGGGTTTCTGGCGCTGGCTGGCGCCGGCAGCCCTGATAACCTTGCGCGCCGACCTATCCGTGTTCTGTTGGCGGATGAGGTGGATAAATACCCGATTACACGTGAAGGTGATCCCATTGCCCTGGCGGAAGAACGAACCGCAACATTTGGCCTTAACTGGCTTTCTGTGCGGGCTTGTTCCCCGACTGTTGAGGACGAAAGTCGGATTGCAGACAGCTATGAGGATTCTGATCAGCGGCGTGCTTCTGTAGTTTGTCCTCATTGCGGTCACCGACAGTTCCTCGATTTCTTTAAGCATGTTCAGTGGCCGAAAGAGGGTGATAAGCACCTGACGAAATTGGCCATGATCCATTGTGAATGTTGTGGTGCTGGCTGGTCGGAAGGTGAGCGCCTGCGGGCATTACAGACAATCCGCTGGCACCAGACCAAACCATTTGAATGCTGTGGTTCCCGTCATTCACCATTAATGGAGTACGACCAGAAATGGCATGAAGGCGACGAGGACTGTGTTGATGTCGTCTGGCGCTGGTCGGAGTCGGAACGGCATGCCGTATACCGGGCGATTTGCCCGGACTGTGGGGCCGAGGCGCTGGATAATCACCACGCCGGGTACCAGGCGTCAAAGCTGTTTAGCCCCTGGCAGAAAGATAAACCATCGGATATTGCGAAGAAATACCTCGATGCGAAAGGGGATCCGGATAAGGAACAGGCCTGGTGGAATACCCAGATGGGATTGCCGCACAGACCCAACCACGGCAAACAACTGCCGGTTGATATTCTGCTGGCGCGCCGCGAAGTATTTCCGGCTCCTGTTTCTGATGGTGTGGCGTTGTTAACTGCGGGCGTTGATACGCAGGATGATCGCTTTGAAATCACCATCACCGGGTGGGGAAGGGATGAAGAGTCATGGTCAGTGGCGCATGACGTCATCTATGGCGATCTGGAAACGGACGAGCCATGGAAACGTCTTGATGCGTACCTGAAGCAAATCTGGCGCCGGGGTGATGGTCGGGGCCTGAACATCATGGCGACATGCATGGACTCCGGTGGGCATCATACCCAGAAAGTCTACGAGTTTGCCAAAGAGCGCCTGGGCCGTCGTGTCTGGGCTATCAAAGGTGAGTCCGCCCAGAGCGGAAAGCGTAACCCGGTCTGGCCAACTAAGCGCCCCACGTCGAAAAGCAAAGCCAGTTTCCGTCCGATCATCATTGGCGTTAACTCTGCTAAGGATGTGGTACGTGGGCGTCTGCACCTGGATCCCCCGGCGCTGGGAATAGCTGCCGCTGGTTATATGCACTTTCCTGACGATCGTGATCTGGGATATTTCAACCAGCTATTGGCCGAACGACTTGTTTATAAAGTCACTGCTGGCCAGCGTTACAGCGTTTGGGACCCGATACCAGGCAGGGCGAACGAAGCGCTTGACTGTCTGGTTTACAGCTACGCCGCACTATGTGGGCTCAAACATATGGGGTTAAAGCTCAACGTCCGGGCCGCCAATCTTGAAGCTAACCCTGATAAATTCCTGCCGGCACCTGCCGTACCAGAAGAAAAAATAAGCTACGAGTTACCCGGTGCGGTGATTGAAGAGCCAGCGCCCGTGAAGCGTAAGCAAATCTCAAAACTCCTGCCGCAATAAGGAAAGCCATGTTCAACCGGAATACCAGTCTGCTGGCTGGCTCGATGACTGATGAGCAACTCAGGGATGCCCTGCAGAAAGCTCAGCAGGCATACATTGATTTAACAACCGGGAGTCGCGGTGTTTCATTTTCCTATTCGCAGGGAGACGGGACACGGTCAGTTTCCTACCAACAAAGCTCTCTTGCTGACCTGCTGGCATTGATTCAGCTACTGCAGGCGCAGCTGGGGATCGTCGCGAGACCACGGAAGCCAGTGAGGTTTCGATTCTGATGAATAAAGTACAAATACTTGGCCCGGATGGCACTCCGTATCGTGCTCCCCGGCCCAGCATGCTGACAGGTGGCAGCCGGGTGCCCTATGACGCCGCTGATTCGTTTAGTGACCAACTGGCGAACTGGCAGCCAGCGTTATGGTCGCCAGATAACGAAATCAATATCTATCGCGATCGTATTGTTTCGCGTGCCCGTGATCTGGTCCGTAACGACGGTTGGGCGAATGGTGCCGTTACCCGCCTTCTGGATAACGCCGTCGGTGCCAATTTCAGACCCATTATGAAACCCGATTATCGTGTGCTGCGCATGGTCACCGGTAATAAAGATTTCGATTCCACATGGGCGGAAGAGTATGGCAAGGCGCTGGAAGCGCACTGGCGTACCTGGGCGTATGACACCGGGCGGTACTGCGATGTTGAACGCAAACTGACCGTACCTCAGATGTTACGCCTGGCTTTTCGCCACAAACTTATTGACGGGGATGCGTTGATGGTCCTCCAGTACCGGCCTGACAGATTAGGCAGGGGAAAGGGGCGATACGCCACAACGGTTCAGGTTGTCGATCCTGACAGACTCAGCAACCCGCAGCAGAATTTCGACATGCCTAATATTCGCGGTGGCGTGGAGATTGATGATGACGGCGCGCCAGTTGCTTACCACATCAGGGAGGCCCATATCGGTGACTGGTGGAGCGGCGCTAAAACCATGACATGGCGACGCATACCTCGCGAGACTTCATGGGGGCGTCCACATGTCGTACATGATTTTGACCATGAGCGGGGAGCCCAGCATCGTGGCAATGGCATTCTGACACCGGTCATTCAGCGCCTGAAGATGCTGGTGAAATATGACCAGAGCGAGCTGGAAGCCGCTATTTTGAATGCCATTTTTGCCGCCTATATCGAGTCACCGTACGATTCTGAAATGGTGCAGGCCGCGATGGGGGAGAGTTTTGATGACACCAGCCTGGGAGCTTATCAGGACGGCCGCGTTGAGTTTCACAATGACCGTCGCCTGACCCTGCAAAATGGCGCCAGGATGCCGATTCTTTATCCGGGTGAAAAAATCACAACGGTTAACGCCGCCCGTCCGTACAGCAACTTTGAGGTATTTGAATCCGCTGTGCTGCGTAATTTCTCGTCCGGTACCGGGCTTTCTCCGCAACAGGTTACGCAGGACTGGTCAGATGTTAACTACAGCTCCGCGCGATCATCGTTACTGGAAGCCTGGAAAACACTGACCAGACGCCGTGATGATTTTTCCATGGGGACTGCCCAGCCCGTATTGACGTCTTTTGTTGAGGAAGTCCACGACAACGAGGATTTGCCTCTGCCATCCGGCGCCCCGGATTTTGTCGACGCCCGCGCTGCATATTCTCGCGCACGCTGGATGGGTCCAGGACGTGGTTGGGTGGATCCAGTTGCAGAGAAAAAAGGCGCCATTCTGGGTCTGGATGCGGGGCTTTCCACGCTTGAAATTGAAGTGGGCGAAAACGTCGGCGAGGACTGGGAGGAAGTGCTTGATCAGCGGCAACTGGAGATTGAGTCCTGTCTGAAGCGTGGCCTTCCATTACCCAGTTGGGCGCAGGCGGATCAGTTCGCCAGCGAGACAATTAAAGACCCGGAGGAAAAGTGAATCTACCCCATCTGGCTCAGCGGCTGTTTAATACGCCGCTGGCCCTTCACCCAAATAAAGCCGAGGTCATCATGGCCGCGGTCATGGACCGGTTTGGCATCAGCAGAATCGAATCCTCTCTGGCGATGGAAGACGATGACTGGTATGGCTACGACGGCAACCGCAGTCGGGAGTCAAAGCGTGATCCTGGATACGACAATGTAGGCGGGATTGCGGTTATCCCGGTCTGCGGCACGCTGGTTCAAAAGCTGGGGTGCCTGAGGCCGTACAGCGGCATGACCGGTTATGACGGCATCCGCCAGTCCTTTCTGACCGCGCTGACTGACCCTGAGGTTAACGGAATTTGTCTTGATATTGATTCTCCCGGTGGTGAAGTTGCCGGGTGTTTTGATCTCGTTGATGAAATCTACAACGCCCGGGGAACGAAACCCATCCATGCCATTCTTACCGAAAATGCGTATTCCGCGGCGTATGCGATCGCCAGCGCAGCTGACCGTATTTCCGTTCCTCGAACTGGCGGTGTGGGTTCAGTCGGTGTCATCACCATGCATCTGGACTGGACACAGCGAATTAAAGACGACGGACTGAAGGTGACAATCATTACGTTCGGCAGCCGTAAAGCAGAAGGCTCGCCATTACGTGAACTCTCTGAAGAGGCGTTCAATGCCATCCAGCAGGACATTAACACTATGGGGGAATTGTTCGTGAATACCGTCGCCAGGAATCGCGGGATTAGCGCGAAGGTGATTAAAAGTACTCAGGCTGCCTGTTTTATGGCTGCTGATGGTGTGGAAATTGGACTGGCTGATGAGGTGTGTACGCCTGATGCTGCGTTCAGACATTTACTTGAAAAAACAGGAGCCTGAAATGGCAAAGAAACCGTTTAGTTTTGCTCATCTTCTCGGACGTGGCGCGTCGGCATCCGAAGAGGAAGAGGATAAAAAGGCCAAAAAAGCGAAAGCCCGTCGCGCTGAAGAAGACGAGCGTGACGATGATGCGGAAGACGAAGACCGCGATGACGATGCTGAAGATGATGAGCGCGATGATGACGCGGAAGACGATGGTGACGATCCGGATGCTTCCGAAGATGACGACTCAGACGATGATGGCGATAACGACCGCAAAGAAAGCAAAGCGGTGAAAAGCGCCCGCATTGCTGAGCGTAAACGTTGCGCCACTATCTTTCGTAGCAAGCATGCGGCGACAAACCCATCACTGGCCGCGTCGCTCGCATTCAATACCGGGATGAGCTCTGCCGCCGCTATTGATGTTCTGGCATCCACAGCGCCAGCCTCACAACCAAAGGCAACGCGAGGGCGCTCTCTCGATCAGCGCATGCAGGAAAGCCATGATGTTCGCCTGGGCCAGGATGGTGACAACAAAGCAGGCGGTAAATCGGCACTGGTGAGCAAAATGACCAGTCTCTACAACTCCACGAAAGGAGAGAAATAATGGATCAGTTTGGTCAGAATCAGTTCGCTCCGGGTATGAAAAGTTCGTTGTTTTTACCCGACCAGCTTATTGCGGGCACGCTGCAACTGGTTACCGATTCCGGCATTATTACCGGTGGCACCTATAAGCGCGGAACGGTACTGGGGATGGTCACCGCCACAGGGAAGTACACATTGAGCGTGAAGACGGCGACCGATGGTAGCGAAACACCGGTGGCGATTCTGGTTGATAATGTTGATGCGTCAACTGCAGATCAGAATGGTGGGCTGTATCTGATGGGTGAGTTCAACCAGAACCACATCATCTTTGATAACACCTGGGCCATTCCGGCGCTGAAAACAGCCCTTCGCCCGCTGGCTATTTTCCTGAAAGACAGTACTCAGGCCCCTGTAGCCACTTCCTGATTTAACCCTCTTACCTCTGACCTGATGCTTTAACCGGCAGGGGCTGACTCATTCCAATTTTTGCCAGCGCACGGCTGGCATTATCAAGAGACTGAATATGGAAAATATTTTTGATACCAGTGTGCTGGTACAGGTCGTTCCTAACCTGAAAACCAGTCAGAACTGGCTACTCGATCGCTTCTTCCCGAATGTCGTGACTTACGAGACTGAAGAGGTGGCGATTGACGTTGATGTTGGTCTGCGTCGTATGGCGCCGTTTGTCTCTCCGCTGGTGGAGGGCAAACTGGTAGAGTCACGTAAATACCAGACCAACACCTTTAAACCCGCTTATATCAAAGATAAGCGAGCGCCGGATCTGCGTAAGCCCATCCGCCGTCAGATTGGCGAACGTATTGGCGGTGAATACTCCGCTGCCGAACGTGAAATGCTGAACCTGCAGTTTGAAATGGCCGATCAGATTGACATGATTAACCGTCGTCTGGAATGGATGGCGGCCAGCGCGCTGGTCTCCGGAACGGTAACGGTTACCGGGGATGGTTATGAAACTAAGGTAGTGAATTTCGGGCGCTCTCCTGACCTGACTATCACCCTGAGCGGTTCGGATAAATGGCCGCTGACCGTTGCCTCCGGTGCGACCAATACCCAACCTTCAGATGATATCGAAGTCTGGCAGACCACTTTTTTGAAAGAATCTGGCGCTGTCGCCACTGACCTGATCTTCACAAACAAGTCGTGGCGTGCATTCCGCCTGGATACCACTATCAAGGATAATGCCATCACATTCCCGGCACTCAGTCCGTTTGGTAACCAGATTAATGCGGGTCCGCAGGTGATGAAGGGGGCTATCTATAAAGGCCGCTGGGGTAACTTTGATCTCTGGTTGTATAACGACTGGTTTATTGACCCGCTCGATAATATTGAGAAACCGATGATCCCTGATGGCGCAGTCATCATGAGCGGCGCGGACCTGATGGGCACTCGCGCATTTGGCGTTATTCTCGACCCGGCATTCAACTACGGTCCGTTGGCCTATGCGCCTAAATCATGGGTAAAAGAAGACCCGGCTCAGCGTCTTATCCTGATGCAATCTTCCCCGCTGGTTATTCCGAGCCGGGTAAACGCGTCCCTTTGCGCAACGGTGGTGTGATATGGCGAAAGAAGCTAAATCGGTGCTGGTGGATGATCTGAATGCGGGGGGCGCTGGAGTAGAAGACCTTAACGCTGAGGATCTGAACGCGGGAGAAGGCTCTCAGGACAACCAGCAGCATAGCGATACAAACGCTAATGGTTCATCTGGTGATGATGGTGATGGGGATGATTCAGCCGACGCTGTTGCGGAGCCTGAATTTGTGGTTCTGAAGGGAAACAGCATTCGTCATAACGGTGAAGTTTACCGTGAAAACATGCGTATCCCGGTAACAGGAACTGATGCCGATCGCCTGCTGACCGCCGGCGTGATTGCGGATGTTCAGGTTCTGCGTCAGCGCGTGCTCTCTGCCGCGCCAGCGGTGAGCGTCACTACGGAGTAAACGCGATGGGAGTGGACTGGGATTTACACCTTTTGAGTCCGCTGCACGGCGTCTTCGGCGATGAACATGAGTACCGACCTAAAAACGGTACTCCTTTCACGATTAATGGCATTTTTGACCGAGGGTATGCCCAGGCTGCTGAAAACCTCGACGGGGATTCAGTCATTAACACGTCCAGCCCGATGCTCGGTGTCCGTGATGCCGAGTTCCGCAAGCTGGGGAAACCTCAGCCTGAGGTATCGGACCGGGTGTTGATTAAAACCGTCGGCGGCCACGTCATTAATCAGCTATTCGTTGTGTCGAATGTCGAGCCTGACAGCCATGGCGGATCCCGCCTTGTTCTTAACGTGGTGAAAGCACGATGAATGCATCAGCTATTCGAAAAATGGTGGTGACGGCGTTGGTTGGTCACACCGATGCCGGCGACCGCGTTTATTCTCCGCGAGACTGGCCAACCTCAGCAGCGCTCTATCCGGCGCTGCTGGTCCAGACCCCGTTCGACCATAAAAAGGCGCAGGGACGGAATACGCCAGCGTTCACTACGGTGACCACTGTCCGCATTACTGGCCGCGTCCAGGAGTATGACGGGGAAGTAGATGATGATGGCGCTATGCGTGCCGAGACCGCCCTTGAAGATTTGCGCGAGCAGGTAGAAAGGGCGGTAATCAACAGCTACGAACTCACCCGAAAAATCCAGAGGTACGCGGAAGTGCGTTCAACGATAAATGTTGACGCTGACGGTGAGGCACATCTGGGTCAGTTGTTGTTCGAAATCGATATCGAACATTATCAGGGCCCGGAGGACTTTTATCCCGTCAACCTGCCACCGCTCGAAGGGATTGATATCACCGTCGAAATGCCTGACGGTACGCCGCGACCGGGAACCAGTATTAACCTGCAGGAGTAATCCATGTTTGTAAAACCAAAAGACGGGCTCAGCGTTCGCTGTCCCGTCCGGGGCGAAGCTTTGCCCAAAGAAGGCGCTGAGGTGCCAGATAATACATTCTGGCGGCGCCGGCTGAAGGATGGCGACGTGAACCTGGTGCAGAAAGGTGTGAAGAACACCGCTCAAAAAGAGGACGACAGTAAATGACCGTTCCATTTTCACGCGTTCCCAATAATCTCCGGACGCCGTTATTTTACGTGGAGTTTGATAACTCCATGGCTAATACGGCCACGGCAACTCAACGAACTCTGCTGATTGGCCAGATGCTGCCTACCGGTACGGCGGCCGCCAACATCCCCGTTAAAGTCTCTTCACCTAATGGTGTGGGAGAGTTGACCGGTAAGGGATCACAGTTGCATGGGATGATGGCGGCCTATCAGAAGAATGATACTGCCGCTGAGGTCTGGATCCTGCCGCTGGCGGACGATTCCGGGTCAATGACGGCTGCGAAAGGGAGTATTAAAGTCGCTTCTCAGGCATCTGAGACAGGCGTCATTTCTCTCTATCTTGCTGGTATCCGTGTGCAAATGACTGTGCTGGCAACGGATACTCCGGCGCAAATTGCAACAGCGATGGTGACGGCCATTGCTCGGAAAACTGACCTGCCGGTTACTGCAACTGTTAAATCTGATGCAACCGACACGGTCGAGCTGACGGCCAAAAATGCGGGGCTTCTGGGAAATGGCATTGATATTCGCCTTAACTACCTGGGTACCCAGGGAAGCGAGGTTACGCCAGCAGGGTTAACGCTGACAGTAACAGCGATGACGGGCGGCGCCGGTGCACCAGATTTTGTGGATGCCCTCGGTAACCTTCAGGACAAGACGTTCGATTTCATTATCAACGCCTACGACGATACGGCCTCTCTTGATGCCATGAAGGCGTTTCTGAATGATGCGTCCGGGCGCTGGGCATGGGATAAGCAACTGTATGGCCATTCTTTCGGCACGGCTTCGGGAACCTACGCCGAGCTGGGTACAAAAGGCGAGGCCCGGAATAACCAACATGAAACGCTGCTGGGCGTCTATCGCTCTCCGACACCACGTTATATCTGGTCTGCCGCGCTGACCGGCGCTATTGCCCCGAGCCTGCGTAACGATCCGGGCCGCCCGCTGCAGAGCCTGCCGGTTTATGGCGTGCTGGCGCCGGATTTAGCGGACCGCTTTGAACTCACTGAGCGTAACAACCTGCTGTACAGCGGCATTTCAACGTATACCGTCGCCGACGACGGGACGGTCAATGTTGAAAACATCATTACCACCTACCAGAAAAACAGCTACGGCGACGAAGACGACAGTTATCTGCAGGTGGAAACTTTATTCAGCCTGATGTTCGTTACGCGCTATCTCCGCACTGCGGTAACAAGCAAATTTGGGCGAATGAAACTGGCGGCGGACGGTACGCGCTTTGCTCCGGGGCAGCCGATTGTGACGCCCAATATCATTAAGGCCGACCAGATCGCTGAATACCAGACGCTGGTATTTAACGGTTATGCGCAGGATGCCGAAGCGTTTGCCAAAAACATCATTGTTGAGCAGAACAAAACAAACCCGAACCGCGTAGATGTGTTGTGGCCGGGAGCGCTCATCAATCAACTGCGCATCTTTGCGCTGCTTAATCAGTTCCGCCTGCAGGCTGAATCAACAGGAGCTTAAAAAAATGGCAGGAGATACCTCTAACCGTCTGGCCGGTACCGCCTACGTCACCGTGGACGGTATATCCGTCATGGTGGAAGGTTCCTTTAAATATCAGCCATCAACGGTAAACCGTACCACGCTGACCGGAATGGATGGTGTACACGGATACAAAGAAAAACCGGTTGCCGGGTACATTTCGGCTCGCCTGCGTGACAGCGGCGGTACTAACGTAAAAGGGTTTAACGGCCAAACGAACGTCAACGTAATCGCAGAGCTGGCAAACGGTAAAACGATTATTGGCCGCTCACTCTGGACGGTCAACGTTCAGGAAGTGGAAAGCGAAGATGCGGTATTTGATGTTCGCTGGGAAGGTCGAGAAGTAACGGAGAACTAAGATGGCAGAATTAGAGCGCACCAAAATTATTGTCCTGACCACCCCTCTTGAGGACGCGGCACAAAAAACACGTTATGAGCAACTGGAGCTTAAGGCGCCCACGCTGAGTCAGGCGGAACAGTTTTATGAGAAGCAATCCTCATCATCCTCTCTTGCGGCGATGCGCCTGCTGATCGCGCTGGTATCCGATACCCGTGAAAGCGTACTGGCACCGATGGATTTTATCGACTTCCGCAAATGCGAGGTTTATCTGCTCAGTTTTTTGACCTGGCAGCCCTGACCGCCTGGCAGGAGCTTGCTGCTGAAGTGACGTTTTATTTCCGCTGGACTGAAGACAGGGCGTGGGGAATGACCTACTCCCGTCTGAAGTGGTGGGTATCGCAGGCCTCCCGTATTAACAAGATCAGGAAGCGACAGAGCGATGAGTAATGCATTCGATTTTGAGCTGGTGGCCGGCGATCATGTCAGCGAAGTAATAGCGCGCATCGACGACGCTGTTCGCAACCTCGAGCCTCAACTGGAGAAGACCCGCGAGGGCCTGCAACTGGGTGGACAGGAAACGCTCGACGGGCTGAACGGATACAATTCCAGACTGGATATTATGGCCCGGACAGCGCGCGATAACGTTCAGTTCATCGGTGACATGATCCCCCCCATGAAAATAGTGGGAGAGTTGGCAGGTAAGTTTGCCGGGCTGGGGCTGGCCGGTGGCGTGATTGGCACTATCGGCGGCGCAGCCTATGCAACAGGTAAACTTGCCGAGAGTTACAGGGAGGCCGCTCGAGGGGCTTATGACCTGAACACCCATGCGCAGAATACCGCCATGAGCGTTCAGGATTTCTCCCGGCTTTCAGGCGCCCTTCAGCTTGTGGGGGCCGACAGCGAAAGTGCGGCGTCTTCGATTGAGGGAATCTTTAAGTCGCTCAATGAAGCGAACAGCGGAAAAAATGCCGGCGTCATGGCCGCTATGGCACAGATAGGCGCGCAAATTGAGAGAAATAACGATGGCTCGGTCAATACGCTAAGGACGCTTGAGTCCATCGCAAAAATTTTTCCCAAGCTCAGACCTGATCAGCAGAAGTCGTTTGCCGACGCTATGGGGCTGACCCCTGAACTGCTGACGCTGATGCGTGAAGGTGCGAAGTACGCCGGGCTTCTGGCAAAAGCGGATAAGGTAGGGCTGACAGTGGATCCTGCCCTTAACCAGCAACTGACAAATTTTGATGTTGCGGTTAAGGAAGCGAGTGCTTCCTGGGATGGATTTAAATCAAAGCTTGAACGTAAGATTTACGCCTCTCTTGATAGCAATGGCCTGACCGACATGGTTAATGGCTTCACGGATATGCTGGCGAATAATTTCGACAATATCTCCATGAGTCGGTTTGCAGGACAAAATAAAGGCGACGACTCCGAGCTGATGCGCAGAGCACTGGCAGATCCTGAATTCCAGAAGCGCCTCGACGGGAATGAGAAAAACCAGCTGACCGCCGGTGTGATGACCGATGAGTCCAGGAAGAAGTATCACCAGTATTTTTACAACCAGGACCGATCACGACAATTATCCGAGGATGTGAACGCGATTACCCGGCCGCAATCTGCGCGTGGACCGGTTATCTATAACCCGAACGGGAAAAATAGGCTGGGATTCAGGAATCATAACCCCGGGAATCTGAGAGATGCCTCAAATACCACGGGGCGCAGTCGGGGTTTCTCAACATTCTCAAGTGACGATGATGGTCTTTCAGCCATGGCCCGGCAACTGATGCTTTATGGTGACCGGGGGAATAATACTCCGGGCGGCATTCTTCATACGTATGCCCCGCGTACTGAGAATAAAACACAGCAATATATTGACGATGTATCCGCCAGAACGGGTTATAGCGCCCGACAGCGCCTTGACCTGCATAACCCTGAGGTGCTGAAAACGCTGATGGCGGCAATGATCCAGCATGAGCAGGGGTCTCAGCCCTACACGGAAGAGCAACTGAAAAACGCGATACGGTCAGCCATTATGGATGACAGGTGGTCTGGTTTGCGGAGCCCGGAAAGGCTGACGCAGCAGCGCCGGGATATCATTTCCGGAGCCGGAGGAGGAGAAAGGCAACCATCCATACTGGCACCGGCGGACGGAGACGATGATGTTAACGTCATGACCGACAATATAACCCGCTCTCTGACGGATGCGCTTGCAGAACATCCGTTAAAACTGGAGATCGTTATGACTAACGACAAAGGGGAGCGGAAAACCTACAACGTAGAAAATAACGGGAAAATTATCACCCCCATGAATTATTAACACATGACCGCCCGTCAGGGCGGTTTTTTACTTCCGGAGAACAGATGGCAATCATTCAGGACGCTATCACCTCCCTGATGGGCGGTGATGCCAGCGATGACTGGCAAAGCCAGCTTCGTCCGTGCTCATTCCGGGGTGTTCCCTTTGCCATCATCAGCGAGGAAGGGAGTCACGGACGCCGGCAGGCTGTACATGAATATCCTTATCGGGACACGGCATGGATAGAGGATATGGGGCGCGGAACCCGCCGTTTTGTTCTCAAGGGATTTCTGGTTCAGGATAGCCTAATTTATGGCGGTGGTGATGTTATTTCCCAGCGTCTGGCGCTAATTGCCGCATGCGAAACCAAAGGCAGCGGGACGCTAATTCACCCCACGCTGGGTGAGATGACTGTTTCAGTTCCTGAAAATGGGCTGACGCTCTCCGGCGATATGAAGAGTGGGCGTGTATTTGAATTCACGCTGATGGCGATCGAGTCCGGGTTAAAGGTTTTTGCTGTGACTGGCAGTAGTGCGGCAGGTAAAACCGTTCGCACGAATTATTTGAAACTGGTCAGCACAACGGTCTTCAGCACTATCGCGCGTATTAAGGGTGAAATTCGCGGTGTGACACAGGCAATAAAAACCATAAAGAGCACCATCGGCTTCTGGACGAATATGGTTGAAAGCACCACCAATGAGGTAACGAATATCAGTAGCGTGCTGAAATCCACGTTCGGCAATCAGCGATACGGTCGTTACAGCAAGGGAACGGTAGGTGGCTCGTCATCCGGGGCGACCGGCAGTGTGGATACGGCTGATACTGACGATTTTCAGTCGTTATCGGATCAGGTTGCTGCGCAATCCATTATGGACAGGCAGAGGATTACTGACACCGCTACCGGACTGAACAACTCCACCACCGTTGATGATTTTGTCCAGCGAACCGCTGATGTTATCAATGCCATTCTCAACTGTGCGGGCGGCATTAACGAGCGGATTTCGGCACTGGAAAAGCTGGCCAATGCAACCAGTACAGAGTATCAGAAGTCGAATGCCAGCGCAGAGATTGCTGAAACGGTCAATGCCCTCATTATCGTTTTGTGCAGCGGAGCTATGGCAGCCGCGGCATCAGAATCCAACCCGACGAGCCGCGACGAAGCCGAACAGATCACCCGGCGTGTGGCCAACCAGCTCGATGCCGCCTTGCTGGTGGCGGGTGACCGGGGAGATGATGATCTTTACAGCGGGCTGCTGCAGGTCAGAACGTCATTTCTCGACACCATGAACACACTTTCTGCGGGCCTGAGTGAGCTGATGCAGTTTAATTCGGCACAGCCTCTGCCTGCACTGACGCTGGCAAACCGGTTATATCAGAACGCCGGAAGGGCTGATGAGCTTATTCAGGAGTCGAATGTTCCTCACCCGGCATTTATGCCGACCTCAATGAAGGTATTACGACAATGAGCGACGATCAGGATGTGGTTCGGTTAACGGTCGGCAATAAAATTATTGAGGGCTGGGATGCGGTTCGCGTAACGCGAAGTATTGAACGGTTTCCGTCCGATTTCAGCCTGGGCCTGATGGATTACTACCCTGGTACCAGTGAGAAGCAGTTAGTACAGGAGGGGCAGTCCTGCGACGTGCGAATCGGTAACGATCTGGTGCTGACGGGCTATATCGACAGCTGGGAGCCCGCAATTACGCGTGCAAGGCATGAGGTACAGGCAAATGGTCGCAGCAAATGTCAGGACCTGGTGGACTGTTCTGCTGAGTGGCCAAACAATGTTATCAACCAGAGTGATGCGCTGAGCATCGTTTCTCGTCTGGCCTCATGGTACGGCATCAAAGTTTCTTGTGATGTTGACGATCTGGTTGATGCTCCCCAGTTCACGATTAACTGGGGAGAATCGCCACAGGAAATCATTGAGCGGGTAACCCGCTGGTCTGCGCTGCTGTATTACGACCTGCCCGATGGAAATCTTCTCCTTACGCGAGTCGGAACCCGACGTGCGGCCAGCGGTGTGGCTGAAGGGGAGAATATCGAGCAGGCATATTACCGCGCCGATATGTCGGAAAGATTTTCTGACTATGTTGGTGTCTCGATGAGTGTTTCTCCAATTGCCGGTTTTTCACCCGATACCGCCTATGACTCGGTAACCCTGGCTACTGCACGGGACCCGGAAGCAGCGAAGATGCGCTACCGAAAGCGCATTGTCATCGTCGAAAGCACTCTGATGGCCTCGAAGCAGGCACAGCGTGCCATTGACTGGGAGATGAACCGGCGCTATGGCCGTTCAAAACAACTAAGCGTCACCATAGACAACTGGCGGGATAAATCCGGGAAACTTTGGGAGCCAAATACTCTGATCCCGGTAAATATCCCCACGTTAAAACAGGCTAATACAGAGTTGCTGATTGCGGATGTGACATTTATGCGCGACAGCGACGGAACACATGCCAGGCTGACGCTCATGCCACCAGAAGCGTTTGCCGTACAGCCTTACGCTTTCTATCAACAGCTCGCAGGATTCAACCGATGAGCCAGTTTCGAAATTTTACAAACCGTATCGCCAGCATGTTGGGGGTAGGGCGAATTACTGCGATGAAGGATGCTGGCAGCACCCAGTCCGTGCAGTATCAAACCCCGCTTGAAGTCGCCACCGCCCACAGGCTGGCAGAGTTTGGATTTTCCTCCGGGTTACCTGTCGGAACGGATGTTGTGCTGGCATTCCTGGGCGGTGATCGCTCAAATCCGGTGGTCATAGCAACCAACCATCAGGGATACCGTTATTCAGATCTGAGTCCCGGTGAAACGGTAATGTACAACCAGTGGGGGATGAATGTTCTTCTGACAGAAAATGGGGTTTTCATTGATGCAAAAGGAAAAAATGTAGAGATCAACAACGCCACCACTGTCACCATCAATGCCACTGAATCCATCCTGGCTAATACGCCAATACTAAAATGCACCGGCGATATTGTGGACAACTGCGAATCGAACAGCAAAACGCTGAAACAGTTGCGTGATGCCTATAACCTTCACGATCACGACGTGAAAGAGGTGCAGTCGGGAGAAAGCACTATCACCAGTGAAAAAACAACGGAGCAGGTGGCCGATGAGTGATATTTCATCCTTCTGGAACATCGATGAGATGCACGCCGACTGGCAGGAAAACTTCGGCGTGCTGACATCCGGCAATGATATGCATACCGCTGTTTTGATCAGCCTTTTCACAGACGGACTTGCTCGCGCAGATGACCCTTATGAAGGCACTGACCGCCGCGGATGGTGGGGCGATCTGGATAACGATAAACCCATCGGTTCGCGGCTCTGGTTATTGCGTCGAGAGAAGCTGACCCGTGACGTTGCCATGCGCGCAGAACAGTACGCTGAAGAAGCGCTGGCGTGGATGAAAAATGACGGCATCGCCAGGGATATTCAGGCCACCTCGGAAATCGTTTTTCCTGCCAGGCTGAATCTTATCATCCGATATCTTCCGCCGGACGGTGACTGGCAAGAGTTCAAATTCTTCTGGTTATGGAGGCAACTGAATAATGCCATTTAAACGAAAAACGCTCAGTGAACTGAGAACTGAAAATCAGCAGTTCATGCAGGCGGAACTTGAGAGGGTTGGCGCATTACTTCGGTATGGAAACCTGAAAGTGCTGGCTGATATGGACGCCGGTATGGCTCACCTGCACTACGCCTATCTGGATTACATTGCCCTGCAGACAAACCCATTTACCGCTACCGATGAGTGGCTGGCCGGCTGGATGGCACTGAAGCAAACTTACCGGAAAGCGGCGACAGCTGCCAAATCTCCTGCAGTAAAAGCTACGGGGACTGCAGGTGTCGATCTTCCCGCGGGAACCGTCCTGAATCGTGCTGATGGTTATCAGTATGTTACCGACTCAAAACTGTCCATATCTGCCGGGAAAAGCGGGACCACTTCCGTTACGGCTGTTTTGCCTGATATTTCATATGATGTGACTGGCGGCGGTAATAAGGGAAACGCTGATGCTGGCACACTGCTGACGCTGGATGCAAACATGCCAGGTATCGACAATACGCTGATGTTGATCGAGCCGGCAACCGGCGGTGCTGATATCGAAACTCAGGAGGATTTTCGTCAACGCGGACTCCTGGCGTTTCAAAACCCACCACAGGGCGGTAGTGATACAGATTACCGGGGGTGGGCATTGTCTGTTTCTGGGGTCACTCGCGCATGGATCAGGCGCCGTGGCATGGGGCCGGGAACAGTCGTGATTTATATTATGTGTGATGGTGAAGACAAAACGAACCATGGTTTTCCTGTCGGTACTGATGGCATTTCCTCGCTGGATGACTGGGGGGCAGTAAAGGCTACCGGCGATCAGGGCAGGGTGGCCGATTATATTTACCTGCGCTCACCCGTCACCTCCCTGAACTACGTTTGCTCTCCCGTTCCTGGCGTTATTGATTTTGAGATCAGCGGCATTTCCAGCGCCAGCAGTGCAACGACAACTGCGATTGCGGAAGCTATAGACAGCGTATTTTTTGAAAATGGAAACCCGCTGGGGACTGGGAAGATCTATCTCTCCGATATTAACCGGGCTATTGGTGATGTTGCCGGAACCGGAGGCTTCATTCTTGTTTCACCCACGACAAATATTGAGCCGGGTGTGGGCCAGTTACCGGTGAGAGGTGAGGTGAATTATACATGAGCCTCTTCACTACAGATGATTACCGCCAGGCTCTCCAGGCGCTTATTCCTACAGGGCGGGCGTGGCCACGTGACCCTGATACGGTTCAGTATGCTGTTCTCAGATCTCTGGCTGCAAGCTATCAGCGTAGTGACAGTGATGCTCTAAGTATTCTGAGCGGCGCCTTTCCAAAAACCGCAACAATCATGCTACCGGAGTGGGAAGAGGCTCTGAGTCTGCCTGACGACTGCTCAATAGGCGAGGTCGATGCCATCGCAAAAAGGCAGGCGGCGATTGTCTCAAAATTAATCAGTACAGGTGGGCAGTCCAAAGCTTATTTTATTGGTATTGCCAAAGCGCTGGGCTACAACATCACAATTAAAGAATATCGACAGGCACGCGCCGGTCTGTCTGTCTGTGGGGATGGGCTGAATGGTGATGAATGGCCTTTTGTATGGCTGGTAGAGGCTGAAGATACCACCATCTCTTATGCCAGGGCGGGGCTCAGTTATTGCGGAGACCCACTCCGTTCATGGGGAAATCGTCAGCTGGAGTGTCGTATAAACGCGCTGGCACCGTCTTATACACTGGTCAAATTTGGCTATATCTATTTCGGTTTCAATGATGAAGGGGTCTATGAAGTCACCCCTGAATTTGCAACGATATTTGATATTGCATCAGGAAACATTTCTTCAAATTAAAAGCTGAAGGTAAATATGAGAAAAGTTGGAAGTACAACCGATACCGCTGATGCTAATGGCGAATATACTAATGGTAACGTTGCTAACGGGGTATCGCCGACGATTATCAACGCTGAAATGCTTAATACATTTCAAAGAGAGTTGGTTAACCTTGTTGAAGGTTTAGGATACACATTAAACCCTGATGACGACTCACAAATATTAAAAGCAATTAATGGCGTTATTAGTGGCCGCCTATTGGGCGTGCCAAGAGTTATTACCAGCAGTGGAATGTTTACAAAATCATCTGGTGCAAAAAAGTGGCGCATTCGGGTGTTAGGTGCTGGGGCTGGTAGTTCTGCAGCACCGGCGACCGGAAATGGGGAAGTTTCGATAAGCAATGGTGGCGGCGCCGGGGCGTATGCCGAAGGTATTTATGACGTATCTGAATTAACGTCAGCAATGGTAACCATTGGTACTGGTGGCGTTGGCGGTACAGCGGCTTCACTATACGGAGGGGATGGGGGGGCAACCTCAGTAGGAGCACTTATCTCCGCCCCTGGCGGTAAATCCGGGTTGCCAGCAGGGCCAGCTAACCCTCCGTTTCAGCCAGTTGCTAATACGAACTCAAACAGCCCCTCTGGGTGGAATATCGTAGGTACATCTGGTGCTGGTTCTGAGCCTGCAGTTGCTGTATCAACAAGTTATGCAGTGGGGTCACGTGGAGCAAATAGCCCTCTTGGGGTTGGCGGGTCAGTTCCGGCAATAAATACACCTGCAAATACTGGTGGCGGTTATGGTTCTGGTGCATCTGGTTGTTCAAATGGACCATCCCAACCCGTGAAAGCTGGCGCGGCAGGTCGTGGCGGAATAGTTATTATTGAAGAATATTCATGATATATATGTCGTGTTTTTTGCGTTATTTTTACAATAGCGCGAATGGGTAACATATAAAAAACTGCCACGTCCGCTTTAAAATAAATATTCAGATTTATTTTAAATAAATATTCAGATTTATTTTAAATAAATATCGGGGTCTAGCTTTTACCAATTCCGAATCGTCATCAAGTAAAAAATTGTTTTGTTATTATTAACTACACAGTAGCTTAGCTCCTGTCTGGAAATCATATGCCCCAAAGATACAATACAGGAAATTCACGTCCATCAAACAGCATGAAAGATCTTAACGATAATGCGTTAGCCTTTGATGACTTTATGAATAGTGAAAGCGATACATTCATTGATCGCTTTGGTGATCCAAAGGACTCTTTACCTGGAACAACAAAAAAAATAATGCTTGCTGCGGATGATGTCATAGAGGCAACCCGCCAGAACCTTATCCCCCTGAGTCGTCAGTACATGACGCTGTCAGAGGCGCAGGCGGATATCGCGAATATCCCAGTGGGCTCTACCACGTATTACCGCAGCCCTGATGACAGCGCACTTGCAGTAGAGGTAATCAACAACGCCGGAACGCTGACCGCAACAGGGAGAAAAATTCCATCGTATTCGTTCGTCGAGAAACTGCCAACTCTGGGAAAATCAGGAGATCATCCCAATCTCGTCAACTTTGATGACGTCGACCTGGAGGCTGGTCGGCGGCTTTCAGTAACGACCGGGCTGACGGAGCCGCTTGCCGGGTACAACACGACGGGATGGATCCCGGTCACTCCTGGCCAGCAACTGGTCATGTCCGTGCTTGGCGAGATTGTTAACTTTTACTCAGCCAATAAAACATTCCTGTCAGGAGCTGCACAGTCAACGCGTTACATTACCGTTCCTGGGGGGGCAGCATGGATGCGTGGTTCGTACCAGCCATCGTCGGTATACTGGATTGTTACTGGCACGGTTTTACCTGCATTTGTTTCGCCATTTGGTCTGGTGGTTCGCCCGGACCATATTCAGTCTGTTCCGCTGACAGCGTTGCCGGTTATTACACCTGAATATCTGCGGACGTTTCAGAGGTCAGGCACAAATTTATTCAACAAAAATAGCCGTCTTCAGGGGTATTACATTTCTGAACGTGGCACTCCCATCGCCTCTGCGCAGTATGATGCGTCTGCAATGATTGCAGTAGAGTCAGGGAAAACCTATACATCCAACGCCTTTATGCGGTTTGTCACGATGTATGGGGCTGGTGGCACGCCAATCGAGGAAGCAGGCCTTACTGCAAATACAATGACCTTCACGGTACCTGCAGGCGTCACTGGCGTCCGGGTCAGTATTGCTGTTGCATCGGTTGATACCTTTGCCCTCTCCGAAGGTTCAACGACACCAGTTTATACCGAATTTAAATGGATCGCTCCGTCCAGCCTGCCAGACGGAACACCTGTTGAATATATGCCAAAAATAAATGATGGTGCAGTCAGTCGGGCGATGATTGCCAGTGAGGCGGTATCCCCCGATAAAACGAACCTCTTTACCGCGAGTAAGAATATCTTCCTGGCTGATACGGTCACTGACGGATATTACGTTAACAATAACACCGGGCAACTGGCCGCAAATGCGACGTACAGCGCCAGTGATTACATTCCCGTCAAACCATCAACAACCTATACCGCTCGCGTCAAAGGTGGGAGGGGCGCGCGAACAGTTGCATTTTACGTGAATGCAAATACCGCCATTGCACCGGGGGTGGCAGCACCTGCCGGAGACGTTTACAGCTTCACCACCCCGCCGACAGCTACCCTGATGCGCGTCTCGCCATGGACAGCAGACGTTACGCTCTTCCAGGTTCAGGAAGGTGACACGGCGACAGATTACGAAGCTCCGGGGTTTGTCGCCCGGACTGAAATCGACGGAACCCCGATTACCTGGCCATCATCAGGAGCCGTTACGACTGATGTCCGGCCATCGTATTACGGTCTGGAAAGACTCAGGGAAACCCGGCAGCGCCTGCGTTCGCTGAAATACGGCAAGACCGGTAAAACGGCGAGGCTTGTGGTCGGCATGGTAGGTGACAGCTGGACACACAATACAGGTCGGTATGCGCTGAAAGTGGCCACCTCATTATGGCGTAAATACCACGCGGCCAGTGCGTTCGTGGCGGATGGTCCGATTGGTCGGGGGTTCTGCTCTTTTGGTGGCATTGGCAGCAGTCTGCCGAACGGCGATGTGGTCTGGAACAATCGAGCAGTTCTTCAAGCCGGGACTGCCGATGTTTCAGCTTACGGAACGGGTAACGGCCCGGATGCATGCCAGGCTGTTTTGCCGACGGGTACCATTATCCGTTATCAGGGCAATGAAACCTTCTCTAAGGGTACGACATTCACGCTGTTTGCAGAAGGTGGGGCCGGTGTAATCCGACATTCCTGGGACGGTGGCGTAACCTGGCAGGCAAACACAGACCTGTCAGCTCTTCCTGTCGGGTTGCAAACTATCGTTCTGGCAGGCAAGCCTGCGAGTGGTACGGGGCAATTCTGGCTCGAAGCAGTTTCTGGCCCAGTGACTTTGTACGGTGTTAACGAGGTGCTTCCGGATGTTGCCGGTGTACTGGTGCATAAACTGGGAGCAACCGGGACGCGCGCTCAGCAATGGGCATCGATTGACGCCACGCATTGGAAAGCTGGCATTTCTGCGCTTGGACTCAATCTCCTTGGTATTACTCACGGGACAAATGACCAGACCCCAGGGCGCAGCAAGGCACAATACAAAGCCGATATATTGACCCTGATTGATCGTGCTCGGGAGGAGAATCCCTATGTCGATATTCTGCTGGTTGCTCCAGCTGAAAACCAGCGTACCAACAACCCTATAGCCATGTCGCTTTATGCAGACGCGCTTTACGAGATTGCTCGTGATGATCGTAACGTTGCCTACCTGGACCTGCAGCAGTGGTTTGGTGAAAAGCCAGCGGACTATTCTTCTACATCGGGGCGTCCGTGGTTTGCCTCAGACTTGATTCATCCAGATCCGGACATGGGGGGATATGCCATTGCTGATGCCTGGCTGCTTGCTCTGGGAGAGTTGTCATCATAAGCTCAGGGATTTAGAGTGATGACGATAATCGCTTTGCTGTTATCGAATCTTGATCTTATCCTTAAACATACATACTGTATCTATATACAGTTGTTTTTTTGGGGGAAGATCATGCTTCGACAGTCAGACATCGCAGCGGCTTTCCGCGAGTCCATTTTGCGCAGTTCCAAGGGTTTCCAGTACCTTCATACCCGCGACTTCGTTACCGCGCCGCGCCGGCGTGGCATCCACTTTTCCGAGGTGGAGGCTAACGCCTGGATCGCACGCGAGCAAACGTATTTCGTCGATAAGACGCCGGACCATAGCGAAAACAGGCTATGGATGATGGCCAACATGGGGAGGGTCATCTGATGGGGTTTCCTTCACCCGCGACGGACTACGTTGAGCAGCGTCTGTCTGTTAACTCGATCTGCAATGTAGGTCCAAACACGCTAGTTTTCGAGCGTTCTGGTGGTTACGTTGTGCTGGATATCTCCCTGAAACCAAAGCAAGGTAGTCAGGTTCTGATCCAGCACGGCGGCGGGACGGAACTTGCCACGCTGAGAGGAAAGTCACTGATTACCGAAGATGGTGAAGCGATCGAGGGTGAAGCCCTGGACGATGTTACTGTCATCGGCGTCGTGACGTTTACTATCTGCGATGTGCGCCAGGACAATGCGGTTGTTTAGTTGCAGTCAATTGATGGAAGATTTCGCGTGGCAGGCGTCTTGGGGCATGGGTGGGGCATATGAAATCAGTGAATTTCGCCAAATATTGCAAACAACGCATGTTGGATGCTATCTCCAGCCATTGAAAATGGCGCTCCTGGACGATATTTGTCGATTTTTAAATTTACCGCGTCACGCAGTTAAAGTGGCGGGCGTACTCTTCAAGGCTGGTGATGCCAAGGCGCACCCATTTCGGGTGCGACCACTGGGGAAGCCCAATATAAA
>OGZC01000334.1_pt1 | contig 27694 bp, 24 predicted proteins | sample 1576751 | NCBI WGS metagenome assembly OGZC01 (sample SAMEA3541486, study PRJEB24748) | human gut metagenome | biome: human gut; feature: human-associated habitat; material: faeces | place: China | collected 2012
CCCCCATAACAAACCACGCCCCGGCGGTTAGGCCGGGGCGCGGAATGGAAAAATTCAACTCAGTTTACACGAAACCGCGTAAAATCAGCCGTTCTCCTTCATCTTGGCAAAGCACTCGCTGCAGTAGACCGGACGGTCCTCGCGGGGCTGGAAGGGAACCTTGCAGGTCTTGCCGCAGCTGGCGCAGACGGCGTCGAACATCTGGCGCTCACCGCGGGTAGAGTTCTTGCGGGCATCGCGGCAGGGCTTGCAGCGCTGGGGCTGGTTCTCAAAACCACGGCTGGCGTAGAACTCCTGCTCGCCGGCGGTCCAAACGAACTCCTTGCCGCAATCCTTGCATACCAAAGTCTTGTCTTCGAACATAGTGGGTATCTCCTCTGTGTTTATTTTGCCCGCGGAAGAATCTAAAACAACGCAATGGGAATGGACCAACTGAACTGATTTTAGGCGCTACTGGGGGCAGGTTGATATATGATGCAGGCAAATCACCTGAATCCTAGGGGTTTTGGCCGCCGCGCAGCTTGCGGCGGGCACGGGCCAGAGCATTGGCCACATTTTTGGCAGGCAGGCCCAGCTCCTGCGCAGTCTGCGCGGGGGTCCTGCCCTCCAGTCCGGCCATCAGCACCCGGCGCTCAAGCTCGGAAAGCTCGGTCTGCATACGGCGCATCGTGTCGGCATATTGTTCGCCGGAGATGGCAATTTCCTCCGGTCCGGGGCGGGTGTCGGTGCTTCTTTAACCTTTTGCACGACCTCAAACAATCTCGGTCTGCCGGGAACACCGTAGGTTTTGAGCGAGGGAGAAACAGCAAGACAGATTGTTTTCTCAGTTCGGCTCTTATCTGCAACGACAAGATTAGTCGTAAGCGGGTCAAGTCCACGCTCCCTGCACTCGACAGAAGCGTAAAAGGATTTTAAATCTATTGCAATGTAAGTACGGTTCTTAGCCATTTTACGCTCCTTTCTTTTTCCCTTTTTACCTTTTGGGTCTGTACGACTTGTAAATATATTTCTGTTCCCATATCTCATCGTGATATGAGCCATACTCTGTAATCTTGCAATCGTTGAATAAATCATCAGCCAACTCAAGAATTACATTCTTTAATTCAAGGTTCTTCAAATATTTTTCAGGGATACCTGAAAGACCTAAATATGCTCCTAATATATTACCTGTTACAGCTCCAGTTGAATCACTATCTCCGCTATGATTTACCGAAGCAATGAGTGCTTTATCAAAATCATTAGAATACTTCAACGCACAATAAATAGCTATCGCAAGTGTTTCCTCTGCAACCCATCCTTGACCAAGCTCTCTTATAGCTTCTAAATCATCCACATCTTCATTTGCAAGGTCAATCGCCTTATCAATCAATGCAATCTGTTCAGACAGATGTTTTGCATTTACAAACTCTCTACTAATTGCTTTTTTCATATCTAAAACAGCATCGAGCATTTTCACATCTTCATTATGAGATAAAATGTGTAGGATATGAACTAAAGCTGCTGCCGGAATATATCCAAGCTCGTGTCCGTGAGTAAGTGCTGCCGTTTCTGCTCCTATCCTGTCTATTTCAGAGACAGAATATCTTTTGCCCTCAAAATATAATCCGATTGGAGCAACACGCATAATACCTCCGCAACCTTTGCTACGGTTTATCGGTTCTTCAAGTGTTCCATTCGCACCATTTTCGATAGCTGATATACAGGTATTACCGGGCGCTCTCCGAGCAAATAATTCAGGAACATTGATAAGCCAAGTATAAGAATATTCCTCATTTAGCGGAAATTGTTCATACTGAGTACGAAGCCATTCCTTATAGCACAGCGAAATATAGCTTGGATAGCTCCCCATAATTCCACGGGTCATACCTCTTGTTGTTCCAAGAAGCAATGCGTTAGCAGTAAATAAAGTCATTTGTGTATCATCAGATATTTCCGCCACACCATTTACAAGTGAGTATTCGGTAATACCATTCTCACCATACTTGCTGAAGATAGCAGCGTCATCAAGAAATTCAACTGCATAGCCTAATGCGTCGCCTGCTGCTCCACCGATAAGACAACCTCTGTATTTATCAATGTTTTTCATATGTCGTCATCCCTTCTGTTTAACTTGTGCAGATGAATTTAGTTAATTTCATATCCAAATTGCAGTAAACGGTCTCGACACATATTTTTCTCATCTTCAGTAAATAATTCAGCATATTCAGGCTTTAACACATAAGCCTCTACTGATAAATCTAAACGCCCGTGTTCCCAAAGTGTTGTAAATCCATCCGTCCCGCCGGGTTTTCCTATCAACTGTTTTGCTGTTGCCAAGCCGCCCTTAGCTCCAATCATTTGTAGAAAACGATTAGCATTATATCCGAATTCTTTTTTTGCAGTCGTATATATACTAATCATATCTTGTTCAAAACGCTTTTCTAATGTCGTCATAACAGTCACCCTTCCCAATTATTCTAAATAGTTCCTTGCTACCTGCTATTCGTATTTATCTCGTTAATGCACCCTCCAACACAGGCAGGTCATCAAACTTTATAGCATTGATTTTGCAGAAGTGGTCAAGAAATTCCTTTGCCAGTTCTTCGTCTTTTGTTCCTGCTTTTACTTTCCAAATATCATATAGAACGCTCGCCGCATGAATATCTGTAATATATCTATGTAAACCCTGACCCCAAGCTACTTTTTCAGGAGAGTTCTCATTATGATAGTAGTTCCAAAATAAGATTTTCTTTGCTTCTTTTTGCGTAAGACTTATCTTATATTTTGATGAGGTAGTAACATAGCCTTCATCACGATTATCGCCTTCATAGGCTTCATCCACAAGGAACACACCGAAAACAAATCTATCCTTTTCCGGAGCATACGGCTCTCTCGATGTTAAAATCGCCAAGCTGTTAATCTGAACTTTGCTCAACTTCATCGGTTTCTGCTTATTTTCTCCGGTAAGTACAAATCCAGCAAAAGCTGCCCAGTTCCTGAGCATTTGACTTTCATAACATACAAAGCCACCGTCATCATTTTGCTCATCCAAGGTTTCACGGTCAATGATACCATCATAATACTGGCTGCAAGGAGCTTCCTCATTACAGCACCAACTATGCTGAGCCACCTCAATGTTGTATCCTATCAGCTCATCACTGCAAGCACATAAATATCCGATACCATTTTGGTCTTTTCCGCCATCGCAGTAATTGCATTTGAAAGCGATGTTTTCTTTCGGATAGTTTTTCTTTTTTCCATTGCGAGTATTCACAATCGGAACTGTACGAGAGATTTCTTCAATTTTCTGCTGCCGTTCCTGTTGTTTCTGGATTTCCTGCTGTTTTTTCAGAGCAAGTTCTTCTTCGATTTGACTTTGCATATTTGTATCTTCGCATTTTAAGAACTTCTCAAATGCGTCCGGATAAACGAACTGTTTTTCTCCAACCCCAAAAATGATTTTAATGTAGTTGTCTTTTTGCTCTGTAACCGTTCCTATTCCCCAAGAGATATGTTTAACGGAACAATTCATAAGATTCATATTCTTTGCCCTCCTTCCTTAGTGCTTTTTATAATACGGACTCAGGTTTATAAAGTAATTCTTCATCTCATCCAAGTCATCACAATTCTTAAAAATGTACTCTAACAATTCTTCCTGACGAGCCTGCCCTAAAGTAAGACGGTAAAGCGAAAGGATTTTGATAAGTCTTTCGTATGCCAGCTCATCTCTGCTGAATGGATACATCGGAACTATTCGCTCAATCCTTACCATATCTTCTTTTTCGGTAAGTCCCCAAAAAGGAATCAGGTCTGAACCCTCGCCATCATTTTCGACTTTTGCCGCTTCATCAAACATTTCTTTCCAAATGTTCTTTTTGAACGATACTGTTCCATATCTCTTGGCAATGTTTTGTCGGATAGCCAAACACTCGAAGCGGTTTATTCTGCCCTCACGCTGCTCCAAATCAATCGGGTTAGACGGCAAGTTCCAATGAACAATTCGTCGGCAGTAGTTGTGGAAATCCAACCCTTCTTGACCGATAGATGTGGACGCCAGCACAAACGGTCTGAATGGTGAGTTGAACGCATTTCTGATTACTTTCTTTCGGTCTGCGTCTTTCTCTTTTCCATCGCCTTTTGTAAAGGCAACCGCAAAGTGAGAGCGAAGTGCCGTGGCTTTTTCCTTTCCACCATTGGCTCTTGCTTTAAAACTGTTAAAAGTATCTACTGTATAAATCGTAGTTCTTACATCCATCGAAGTTGCAATAGAATGATGAAGATTGCCGACTAAGTTGTTGTCTGCGTCAAATCCATTTGTAATCAAATGAGCATACTCATCAAACATCGCTTGCAGATTTCCTTGCTTGCAGTAGGTAAGAAGGTTCTGCCAATGAGCGTCATCAGATTTCTTTCCACACGCCAATTCAACTGTAGCAGTAGATTCCGCAGTATTCATTCGATTGATGAATATTTTAGCTATCTGACTTGGTAGAAAACTCGGAAAAGATTCGCCCTTTTTACAGTAGGTCTGATAGGTTCGGTTAATAACAATCGCCGGAGAAGCGATAGCCATATCCGTCAGCACATCCAAAAGGTCGTCCGGCTTTTTACCAAGATTGCACTTTCTTCCGTAATCCGTTTCATAGTAAAGCTCTTTAAGTGCCTGTAAATGGGTAAGAAAACCTTTCTGTCGCTTGGTCTTTTCATCTTCATCGTCGTAAGAAGTCAACTCACTGTCGCTGTTCAGCCAAGTGGTAACATATCCTGCTCCGTCAAGTAATAATGGAGCGATATAATACCATCGTTTATCCTGCACACCTGATGTCGTCGTTTCGTATTTTACAAGTTTATCAGCAATCTTACCCTTAATTTCTTTTTCAATTTCCCTGAGCGTAAGTCCTCTATTGATACAATCAATCGGGTCGTAACATCTTGAAAGGAACTGCGACGGGTACATCAAACAAAATAAGGTCATTGCATTAGGTGTTCCATTGCTCACAGAAAAATTCAAGCGAGCAGAGGGGTAACGCTTTTCTCCGGTATAGAAATAATGTGCTTCTTTATCCTCGTTTGCCTTTGCCAGTTTTCCAACCGTCTTTCTTTCAGCTTCGTAAGATAATAGACCTGCAATCATTCGGGGAACCATTTCCCACGATGAGAATACAAGTGTTTTTGAAAAATCGGACACATTCTTAAACACGCCCTGTGGCTGATAATACGGACGTGCCGGAGGAACCCATAACAAAAGCTCTGCATTATCTTTAAATGTATGTGCCATTACTCTGTCGAGTCGGGCGTTGTTATTCGGCACTTTGTCATATCGGTCAAGCGTTCTTCTCTTGAGCCAAAATGTATCCTTATTAACTTTGCCTACTTCATCAGGATGGTCAGCAAAGTATTTTTCAATATACCGCTTCAACTGATAGTCACGCATAAATGACATCAGATACGGAGTGGATTTCACATAATCAACCGGAACATTGAAAGAAGCACCTATATCTTCAAGCAGCTTTTGTGCCTGAACATAGGACTTAATATCCTGCTCCATAACACTAAGGGGAGCTGCAACATCTTTGTCATCAATGATGTCCGCATTTTCTGACGCTGAAATACGCTCGGTTCTGCAAATGTGTTGATACATTGCGTCCTCCGCAGCATTTTTCGCTGACAGAACGGTTGTATCTCCATCGGACAGCTCTTTCAGCTTGACGGAATAATCACTCCATACCGTCTTAAACTCAGCTTTCTCGCTTTCTGATATATTAAGGAAATTCATTACATCAAAGAACTCAGAGTAATGCTCATCAACCTGTGTTTCGTCTATTTCCTCAAGAGTTGAATACATCTTATATGGTGTTGCTGAAAGCAGAAGCATTCTAACCTTACTGGAATTGAAGAACTTATTTGCAAGCATTCCGGTTTCTGTGTCCGAGTCCGAGTTTATCAGATATTTGAACCTCTGAAATTCGTCCATTATTACAAGGTCAGGTTCAAGTTTATCTAAGCTGATTTTTGCAAAAATCACTCTCAGCTTACCAATGACAGCATTGTTATTCTGCTGTTTATACCTATTGCTCCTAATCTGCTTGCACATAGAGATTATCATATCAAGAACGGTATTATCTTCATCTGCCCGCATATTTAATTCTACTGATAACTTATCCAGCATATACGCAAGATACTTTCCGCCGGATGTTTTATCACATTCTTTTACTTGCGTTTCATACCAATCTCTTGCCCAACCATCCCACTGACCAACTGCTTTATCCGCCATAGCAACTTCCAATGCCTTTCGATACATTGACAGTTCCGGCATTCTTCTTAAAATTGCGTACATCAACGCTCTTTCCGAAACTATTCCCGCACCGGAAGTCATTCGGAAAGATGTATCAGGCGTAAGAGGAATAAGCTGTATGTAGCGGTTGAGCAGCTCTGTGTCATTCTCCTGCCTAAATATGTTTAAATGCTGCATAGACAAACGGGATGAACTTGTGCTTTCCGTTTTCAGCTCACTTGTAATTCGGAGTTTATTTAAGTTCTGTTCTGCTATCGAAGCATTGGAACATACATAAACCACTTTTACGAGCTTATCTCCGGACTCTTTCTGTAATTTTGCAAGTTTTGCTATCGTACCTCGGGCGATCAGGGTCTTTCCAAGACCCACTTCGTCCGATACTAAAACACGCATTTGCCCTGCACGATATAATTCATCAATACGATTAACGGTGGCTCTTTGAAAATCTTTCAGTCCAGCCATAATTCGTTTTTCAATTTCATCTAACTGACCTGCAACATTTACATCAGCCATCCAGTTTCACCGCCTTTTTGAATGTATTATAGAGTCCTTCAAAATTCTCCGGAATAACTCCATCCGAAGATATTGCCTTTACTAAATAATCTATTTCCTTAAACCTTTCCGGAGCTGTCGCTGCTGTCTGAAGCATTTTCTCATACAGAGCCGGCAGACGAGCAGCCAAATTTGAATGATTCACTATGGAACTCTCTGCGGATGAAGCAGCTTCCAAAGCTCCCAAGGCATAGCTGTCGCCAAGGAGAAACGCAATATATCTGTAAAAGCATTCTTTGTCCTTAACAACACTTGATACGACTGCTTTTTCTCTATCTTCCGGCAATCCGCCTGTCGGAATGATAATAATTCGCTCAACAGTCCTTTTACCATCGCTTACAGAAATCTTATAAAACTCTGAGAGCTGCGTTAATGCCAAGGACTTAAATAGTATATTCTCCGATATGGCTTCCGTTTTATTAGAAAGCAGAGGAGAAATACTGACTTTGTATTCTGTTTCAATCACTTCAGTAAAGCAAACCGATAAATCAAAGTATTCGCCATTCGGGATTACTCTTGCGGTTGGCTTTAATCGGTTTATCTCTTTTATATAGCCATCGAGCAAATTCTGCTTTTCTTCTTCCTCATCCACGACTATCTCGCTTGTGAGAAAAACCTCTTGAAAAGGATTTGAGGGGTTATCCTCTGAACCATTAAATAATTCTTCAGAGAGTTTTGTCATATTAAGATAACGGTTCTTGCTTTTCAGTAACATCATAAATTCGATATTACCGTACATAGCATTATGCGAAGCATTGAGAGAACCTAAATACAAATAAGAATCTGAATTTTTACGCACCATATAAACTTTAGCGTGTATATCCTGCTTCTGTACCTGCGGCTCATCTTCCGAAATAGCAGACTCTCCATCTACAACTGCGTCCTTCATAGTAAAAATTCTAAAGTTTCTACAATCCTCAGCATTTAATTTGCCAAGCGACATTGCTCTTGTAAACAGCATATATTCTGTGTGATTGATATATTTATTTCTTTCCTTGAACTCACGGATAACAGAGTTGCTGAGGAACGGCGACATAACCAAAACCTCGTGACAGGAATCATTAAACAGCGGATTAAATGGCTCATCCTCTGTTGAGTGGAATCCGCCGTTACTGTTTTTTACTCCAACGGGAAGAAATTCAAAATCATCAAATTCTCTTGAGTTCAATTCAAAATGAACAAATGGCAATTCACGCTGAATTGCTCTTATCTTTTTCTGTTTTGCTTTTGCATTTTCATCGGCAGGTAACTGACCGACAAGATATGACAAGAAATCCCCGACCGGAGATGTTTTTAAGGTCTTTCTGCCGTTTACTTTACCGTCCATACAGAAAGTTATATCCCAGCTTCTGTCGAAAGTCAGATTTCTGCTCAGCACAACCACTCTATACAAAGGATTGTTCTGCTCATCAATATATCTAAGCAACCAAAACTTCGGATGAAATGAAGGAAACTTTGCAATTCCTCTACGCTTCGCTGTATTCACCTGAAATACCATTTTTTCAAGTAAGATATATAACGGAGTAACACTATTCGGAGTATGTATCTGTCCGCCTTCACAAAATAAGGCGACTTTATCTCCGGTCGTTCTTAATGCTTCCAAAAGACAAATCGGATTTTTCATTAAATCGCTGTCCGTTTCCTCCGATAATCCGAGGGCAATGCAAGCACCGACAAGAGCGTCCAAATCAAGTGAGTATGTTGTTCCTATCGCAAAATCAAGTCTATATTTATCCGGCGGTGCAAGAACCTGACCGTAATCTAATCTATCATTATTCGGATTTAACATCAGTCTTGCCCTCACTTTCAAAAACATCTCGGACTATCGTCCTTGCATTGTAGAAGCGATAATCAAGCTCTCCGCCACCAATCCACTCATTAACATCAAACTCTCCCGGATGTGTAGTCTTGGCTCTATTTGTACCTTTAAGCTGTACCTCTCGATTTGTAATACACTTTTTAAGTCCTTCAATATCTCCGGCACTCATCAATTCCTGCGACTGCTTCAAGAACTTTTTGAGAAGCGGATTCGTAAACACTTCGAGCTTATTGAGAATAAAATCAACATCTATATTGGCACTTTTCTTAAAATCAGGCTTTAATCTTTCCAATTCATCATTGGCTGCTTCATTCTGTCCATCCGAAATGATGATGTTATAAACGGTACGAATTACATAAATGAAGTCCGAAAAGGCAAGGGCAAGCCAATAATCCTGCTGCACAGCTTCAGGGAATTTATCTATAATAGCCCCTAAATCTCTGAATGATTCACAATCAAGAAATTCAGTTATACCCATTTCAAGAACACAAGCAAGCAAACTGCCCTTGCAATTTTCTATAATCTGTTCTTGCAAGAACTCCGCTTCAGCTTTTGTGAGGTTGATAGACAGATTCTCCATCCACTTATCGGAATACAAGGGCATTTTCCAAAACTGCATTTTGAATAAGTCGCCAGCGTTTTTATCATCGCACTCATTTTCTTCTGCACTATCATTCCTATTGCCGAGCTTTTTAAGGGTGGTCTTTTTGTCTTTCATCGCACAGGAAATTCGTATATACTCGGAGAGTGATAACCCACCTCCGGTAAATATCCCGTATCGTTTCATACCTGCCCAATAAATATCCGCAGGAGTTCTCTTAACCCATCCACCCGACTGTAAGGAACGCTTTCCGATAATACCGTTTTCACTGCTGTTCTGTTCAAGAAATATTTGTCCGCAAGATTTTTCGATAGCGTCCAGTGCTTTGAAAACTCGGTTTGGATTTGTTTCTGAGCTTCGTTCTAACTGCTTCAAAGCATACGGAACAATAAAGAAGTATTTGGCTCTCGTTTGGATTGTCGTTGTACCCGGAAAGAAAAGGTTGGAAAACCCATCTCTAACAGGTGCAATACCAAGCTCGTCCAAAGTACCGCTTTCTGAAAGCAAATCTAAAACGCTAAGTATTTTGCTTCGTTCTGTTTTTGAAAAGTCAATCCAACCTAATTCCATAGCATTATCTCCTAAATCGTATTTATTCCCTCAATTGCTCCATATTTATTCTATATAGCCAACCTTTGATACACCAATCACGCCTCTGCGAAGGAATGTAATGCCGAGTGTATCCGGTTCAAAAGTTTCTGCGTTAAATGTATCAAACTCAAATGTATCCGGTTCAAAACTCTCAGCTTCAAAGGTTTCATAATCGAATGTTTCAATTCCTATTTGCTCTAAAACCTCTTTTGGCAAAGTGTAGTCTTGCTCGACAAGACCGAACATTGTAAATCCGGAGTCAACACAGAACGCTATAACAGCTTTTTGCCCGATACTGTAAGTGAATGAACCGATAATTGAACCAACGAAGCTACCAATTAAATAACCTAAAATCGGAACCTCGATAAATGCTTGCGAAATACCTCCTCCCACAAGCGAAAAAGCAGACACATACATATCTCTGACAAGCTCTCCGGTAAGCTGCTGTCTTGTCTTTTTTCCAACAGCAACAGAGTATGCGTTCTTCACAACATTCATAGTCAAAACCGTAACTGTACCTATGATGGTTGGGTCAACAGATTTAAGGGTTTCTCCTAATAATCCTGCTTTACAGCAAGTTGTGAGAGCAGAGGATACCGTTCCTCTTATAAAGCCTTCTGCACCACCTGATACTGCTGCAAATCCTATTTTCTTAAATCGCTCGCCATCTATTTCTCCATTTTTAATCAGATATGAAATGGCTTTGTAAATTTCCGGTGCAACTTTTAGCATTAAGGAAATAGTGGCTGCTGTCATTCCTGCCTTAAATGCTTGTTGCATAATATTATCAAACTTAATAAGTTCTTCAGTAGTGAGTCCTAAATCATCTGCATTTATTTTTCCTTGCTTTGCAAGAGTAGCCAGTTCCTCAGCTTCTTTTTTTGATAATGGAATGGACTCTACACCTTCATTATCTTTTAATCTATCGGTAAGCAAATCAAGTGTTTCCTGATAGCGATATACTTGTTCAGGTCGTCGTGCTGACTCTGTTTGTATCATACGACTTAACCATTTTGTCGCTTCTTCTAATTGTTCACGAGGAATTACTCTGATTTGTCCGGAATAAATAGGGTCGTTCAAAATAGAGTCTGCGTTATCAAAACCTCTATCTTGTAAAAACTTTTCCAATCCGTCTTTTCCGCCGGAGCTTTGATATTCTTTGAAGCGTTGAAAAATACTTACTGCCTGAGCCTTGGCACTTGCTTGACCGTCAGAGTAAAATTTCAGTCCATACCTATCTCCGAAGTTAGTGGAAATATCTGTTGAAGCAAAGTCGTGGCTTCTGTCAACGAAAGCCCTATGGTCTGAACCATCAAGAGCTGCCTTAATATTGAATGTTCCGGAATGCCAAAATTCAGCAACATCGCCCTTGAGCATTTTGGAAGAAGTCTTAAATCCCTCAAGAGAATTAAGGTCATTTATGAGCTTTTTTATTTCTTCATCAACTGTTCCAACATAAGAGCCTGACATTTCTGCTCCCACGATGGCAGATGAATTATCAACAAAGAATTTATAGCCTTCTTCAAATCCAACCATCTTGCTTCAACCTCCAATCTTTACAATCCTAAAAATTCTCCGAGTGAGTCGAGATAAAACTTCATAACAGCACAACTATACTGTTGCTCCTCAATCTTTTTATTCAATGTGAGCTTTTTAACAATATCTACTCCGGCTAACGGAGCAACAGCTAAAGCTCCTCCGACAACAGCCAAAGCAGCAACACCTGCTGCCTTTGCACCTGCTTCGATATTCTGTTGCTTTTTGGATTTTTCTTTCTTTTCTTTAATCAGCTTTTCCAAGTCGTCCTGATAAGATAAGGCAAATGTAATAAAGTCATTGTACTCTTTTGCTGATACCACCTTATTAACGCACAGAACAGCTTGTTTCCCAAGCCAACCGTATGCCATTCCATACTGAGAAAAGGCAACCTTCATATGGCTGCTTTTCTCCTTAATCAGCTTGTTATGACCGATAAAGAGAATATACTGATTGGAAGATAACTGTGCAGAATTAGCTTTGTAATCTTTTTCAAGCCACACCTGAGCAGCAACCTCGCCATCTTTAACACCTACCGTTGAGTCCTCTGTATCATCTTCCAAGCTGATAAGCTGAGCAAGATAGTCCCCGTAGACTCTATATTTTTCTTCACATACGATAATCAATTTTTTCATTTACCTTCTCCTTGTCAGTTCGCATATTTCTTGAAGTTCTCTGCCTGTTCAAGAACTTCCTTGTAAACATCATCAATGGTTACTGGCGGATAGCCGAACTCATCAAGCAGCAATATTAAATCCACTTGCAGATTTGCCTTAATATCATCACGGGCAGACCAATCGGTATAGCGTGACTTATCGTCAACAATCAGCTTTATCCTCTTGGATAATTCAATCATTTTATCGTCCGGATATTCAAACTCAAATTTCTTGGAAACTGCTTTCAAAATATCATAGAAAGCCTTTTCTTCATAATCTATACCCATATTCTTGAAGGAGTTCTTTTCTGTTTTCAGTTCAGACAACAACTGTGCAAGCTGCTCCGCAACATCATCAAGGACTTCGTTGGCATACGCTTCATCACGACGTCGGTTATTATACTCATCAACAACTTTCTTGAGTCTGTCTGCAAATTCCACACCCATAATCTTATTGACTTTCTTAAACTCGTCAATCGCCTGAGAAAGAAGTCTTTGAAGTATCTTGATTTTCGTATTCGGCAACTGAATAGCATTTATCTTATCCATATACTCATCGCTGAAAATGTCCACCGATATATGCTTTCCGGTTTCAAATAATTCCTCAATGCCATCAGACTGAATTGCACCCTCAAGCATTTTGCGGACACGAGCGTTCATCTGCTCAATATCCGGTGCATCGCCTTTTGTCAACTTGAAAAGGATAGAACGGACAGCACAATAAAAATGGATATAATCCTTATCTTCATCAGAGAATTTCTCACTTGAACTACAAAGATTAAATGCCTGCTTCATTCTCTTGACTGCTGCCATAAATCTTCTTTCCAGTTCTTCAGACAACTGCACATACTCAACTGCACGATTCAGGCAGGCAAGCTGTTCAGTAGGAGAACCGTTGAAGAAATCACTACTGTTAAAGTTGTGGAACATCTGACCAAGAACTTCTAACTGGTCTTTTACAATCGTGATAGACTGCTCCACACCTTCAAATTCTTCGCTCTCAAAATTCGTATATTTCTTGAGGGCAGTGTTCATGTTTTTTTTGATACCTATGTAGTCAACAATCAAGCCTTTATCCTTGCCCTCGCATACACGATTTACACGGGAAATCGTCTGAATAAGGGTATGCTGCTGAATAGGCTTATCAATGTAAATCGTATCAAGCTCCGGCACATCAAAACCAGTCAGCCACATATCTACAACAATGGCAATCTTAAAGTTTGACTTCGGATTTTTGAACTGACGGTCAAATTCTTTCCTATCCTCTTTTGTGCCAAGCATATCAAAGAGGTCTTTTTCATCATCTTTATTACGAGTCATAACCAACTTAATTTTTTCCATTGGCTTCAACTCTTTTTTATCTTTTTCACTCAGAACAACCCCGTCATCACAAATCTTCTTTTCTGTCCATTCCGGTCTGAGTTCCTTTACTATTTTATAGAAATCGTATGCTATATTTCGGTTGGAACATACAAACATTGCTTTGCCTGCTACGGTTGCACCTTCTGCCACACGGGTTTCATAATGCTTGATAAAATCCTCCGCAACAGCACGAAGTCTATCAGGGTCGCCAATAATAACTTCCATTTTAGCAACTGCTTTCTGACTTTCTTCTACTTGATGTTCATTTGCTCCCTCAAGCTCACACTGTGCATAATATTCTTCAATCTGTCTTACCTTGTCCTGATTAAGCATAACCTTAGCTGCACGACCATCGTAAACAAGATTAACTGTAATACCGTCCTTAACAGCTTCCGTCATTGTATATGCGTCTACAACACCACCAAAGACTTCGATTGTTCCATCAACCGGAGTTCCGGTAAATCCAACATAAGTTGCATTTGGTAAAGAGTCGTGCAGATACTTTGCAAAGCCATAGGTTTTCTGAACACCTGACTCTGTAATCTTAACCTTTTGGTCGAGATTGATTTGGCTTCTGTGTGCTTCATCAGAAATACAAATAACGTTCGTTCTGTCTGTAAGAAGCTGCAAATCCTCTGTAAATTTCTGAATGGTAGTCAGATAAACACCGCCACTCTCTCGTCCTTGAAGCTCCTCACGAAGTTTCTCACGGGACTCAATACTTACAACAGTTTCATCTCCGATATATTTCTTTGAACCTACAAACTGTTTGGAAAGCTGGTCATCAAGGTCTGTTCTGTCTGTAATAATGAGAATAGTCGGGGAAGAAAAGTATTTGCTTTTCATCAGCATACGGGTAAGGAAAAGCATTGTATAACTCTTGCCGCACCCTGTTGCTCCGAAGTATGTACCACCTTTACCATCTCCTTCAGGGCGAAGATGAGCCTTGATATTCTCATACAATTTATTTGCCGCAAAGAACTGTGGATAACGGCACACTATCTTCAAATCCTTATCTGAGTTATCCGGAAAATAAATAAAATCTTTGATAACTTCAAGCAAACGGTCTTTTCGGAAAAGTCCCTTTATCATTGTTACAAGAGAATTGATACCGTCCAGTTCTTTATCGTCTGAGTTTATCTTTCTCCACGCATAGAAGAAATCATATGGGCTGAAGAAAGAACCATATTTATTATTTGCTCCGTCACTGATAACAACAAACGCATTGTATTTGAAAATCTCCGGAATATCTCTACGGTAACGGATTGTAAGCTGCTTATATGCGTCCATTATGGTCGTATTCTCTTGTACCGCACTCTTAAATTCAAGAACAACAACAGGAATACCATTTACGAACACAATGCCATCAGGAATACGCAACTGATTATTTACGCCTTCAATTTCAAACTGATTAACCACTTTGAATATATTGTTTTCGGGAGTGTCGAAATCAATAAGTTCAATATAGAGGTCTTTCTGCGTTCTATCCTCACGGTTAAGAATAAATCCATCGCAGAGCAACTTAAATACAGCTTTGTTTGCTTCATAAATCGTACCGGAAATATTACGCAGCATTAGAATGACACTATCCACCTCACTCGGTGTGATACCATCTTTCACATAGCGATTATAGAGGTATTGCTTCAGGTCGTCCGTAAGCAAAACCTCTGTCCTTTCTCTATGTATCTGGTCGCCGCTGACATAGGTGTACCCCTCGTCTTTGAACAACTCCATTATTGACATTTCCAATGCGTGTTCATTAAAATTTGCCATTGCGTTCACTCCTTTTATACGCTCTGTGTTTTATAAAATATCAGCAAAATATCTGTTCTTCTCTTTAGTAAATACAACTTGTGACGGGAATAAATTTTCTCCTACATTCGCCATTCCAATAGCCATCAATGCCCAATCGCTCAATTCTTCTGGCAAGCGATAACAAATCGGATTACCCTCATTTGAAAGCGTAATCAACGGACTACCCGATTTATCCATTCCAACAGATAAAACCATTTCCGTTTGACTGCCTTCGGCAATTTGAAGAATAGGTTGCTTCGTAATATCAAAATAAACTTTCGCTCCACGGCGGTTTAGAAAATACTCCTCATCATTTTTATCAATAATATCTATCGGCAATTTACTTCGCCTGCGGTTAAAATAATCAGATAACTGCCGACAAACATAACTATTAAAATATTCGCCCTGCATTTCAAGTTTTTCATTGACAAGCTGTTCTGCATTTTCAAAATGAGCCATATAGCCAAGTAGTCCTATAAAACATACCAAATCATCAGAATAAATTCCTGCATACGACTTATACCAAACATTATCCCATTCGCAAATTATCTTATACAACTTTTTATATAGGTTCAGTTGAGCTTCATTAAGCTGAAACCATTTTGTGCTTAACAGTTTCTTCTCTGTTCCCTCCGCAATGGAATGATAGTGCAATTCATCGCACAAAGCTTTTAACAGCTTTGAAATGATACCCGCCATCATATCCGCCATACGCAAGCCACAACTCTCTTTTGAATTGCCCTCTGTTACATTAGACAGCCCCATTTCACACGCAGCCTGCATTGTTCTACTGGCTTCGTTCTGCTCTCCCTCTTTATCTAAAACTAAGACATAATTCTTAATCTGTTCTTCCTGCAAGTATTTCACAAAACCACTAAACGGCATATGATAATCCCATTGGAGTTCCGGAATAGCTGAAATATCGTCCAAAATATACAGTATATTTTCAAAGGCTTCATTCTCCTGCTCTTTCAGACTCATATTTGAACGATTACATTCAATTCGTTCTCTAAAAAATCTTTTCAATTCCTCTACAAATTCTTTTGAATTATTATCATAAATACTTTGGATAACATTCTCCGGACGATACACAACAAGAGCCTTTGTAATAGAATACTTAACTGCATCTGCATCTATAATGAAATTATTCTGATAACCTATAAAAAGTTGCAAGACTAAATATTCTATCTTACTTGCAACAGAAAAATACAACTTGGTACTTTCATCAAAAATAGATAAAAAGTCCATTATAAACTGTGTGTTGGCTTTATCGAGTGAAGCAAATCCACATTCAAACTTCTTTTGCTTCAAAATTGTGCTTTTTAATTCTTTGTTTCTGTCTTTACGGTCAGCATATTTATTTTCAAAGTCCTCATATTTCTTGAAAACTTCTTTTTCCTTTTCTTTCGCCCAACCAACTACAACCGTAACAAAATTATCGTAATAATTTGGAGCAGTTACGGTATTATAGTTAATTTTTCTACTGTGTTCTGACTCGTCATAGTAGAATTTATATGTATCCACAACCGTTCCATCTCCTTTCAGTTAAATGATAATTTAGAAGCAACATTAAATGCGGTATACAAGGAATTTTTTACCGTAGCATCTCCTGATGAATTACCTTATGGATGGAAAATAGCACCATTTTCAGAAATTGCCAGTATAACAATGGGGCAATCTCCGGAGGGAGATGATTGCAATACTTCTGGCTTTGGAAAAGCTTTACTAAATGGACCAACTGAGTTTGGCTTCTATTCGCCATCGCCTGTTCAATGGACGACAACTGTTAAAAAGCATTGCGTTGAAGGGGATTTGTTATTCTGCGTTCGTGGTTCAACAACCGGTCGAATGAATTGGGCTAATCAATCATATGCTATTGGTCGTGGATTAGCAGCAATTCATCACAAAACCACCCCTAATTTGAATTGGTTTATCAAGGCAATGATTGATAACAACCTGCAGGAAATTCTTGCAGCAGCAACAGGTTCAACATTTCCAAATGTCGGAAAAGACTTATTAAATGGGTTCAAAGTTATTATACCTGATGATACTACACTACAGAAATTTGGCTCAAAGGGTTACGCTATATCTCGCTTAATAACAGCTAATGCAAAAGAAATAGATACACTTTTAGTTTTTCAAAAGACTTTGTTATCCAAATTGACCATTTAAGCTGCTAAATTATCATTTATCTTCTGCTTCAAATCTATTCTATCGGTTATTGTCTTATAAGCTTTAACGATTTTCCTCTGCTTTTCAATATCCGGTACTGGAAGTTCCACCATACAAAGCTCATTCCAATCGAAAATCTCTCTCACGCTTCCGTGTGACTTATATCTTGCATAGCGGTCAAATTCTGGTCGGCTGAACCAAAGCATAAGATATTCAGGGTCTAATTCCTCTTTATTTTCAACTTCAAAAACTGTATAAGAGCTTGATATGATACAATCTTCTTCATCTAAATAAGCAATAGAGATTTTCTCTCCATTTCGTGAAGTAACGGGTCCGTATGCAAACTGTCCCGTTCTAACTATCCTATAATTCGATAAATCAGTTCCTACAATATTTGCGATTGAAGGAATAAATTTTTTACTTATACTTACGCCAAGCAACTTTGTTACGGCTAAATTCTTATTACGCTCGTCCACAAGTCGAATGTAATTGCCTAATATCTTATATTCTTTTTCCATTCCTACCACCTTAACCAATGTATTTTCTATGAGCGATTTTCACATTGCTCTGCTTAACCATTGCATATTGCAATGTCGTATCTATTCTTCTATGCCCCAAGAGCTGCTGAAGCTGTTCTATCGGCATTCCTTTGTCTATTGCCATTGTCGCAAGCGTTCGCCTAAATTTATGAGGGTGTACCTTATTTATTCCCAATCGTTTTCCAAGCTGTCGTAACCTCACTTCAATACCTCCGATATTCATTCGATTATACGGAGATTGTAATGATACAAAAAGTGCTGGGTTATCGTCCTTGCGACTGTTCAGGTAATTCTGCAAATGTATTTTTGTTCTTGCATCAAAATATACTATTCGCTCCTTATCGCCTTTGCCGAAAACAACACATTCTCTTTCATTAAAGTCTATATCCTCACGATTTAGTAATACCATTTCTCCGACACGCATACCCGTTGAAGCAAGCATATCAATCATTGCCAAGTCCCTGAGTTCTGTGCAGTTATCTCTCATAAGTTCCAATGCTTCATCAGAGTAAGTCTCTTTAATATTCGAACCGGTTTTGACTTTGTGTATTCGCCTGACCGGACTTTTCAAAATATAATCCTCGTCCTCAAGCCAAGAGAAAAAGCTGGAAAGTATTCGTCTTATATTATCTATCGTAACTTTACTGGATTTTTTCTTAGCCTGATACTCAGTCAAATAGCAACGAATATCATCAGTTACAATGTATTTAATACCTTTTCCAATACCATCAAGCATTGACTGTATCGTTGCTTTATAGTATTTCAAGGTTTTTTCAGAACAGCCTTCAATACGCTTTGCTGATAAGAAAGACTCTACTAAATTTTGCTCTGAAAGTTCCCTATCCTTTTCTGTCTTTGTTACCTCATAATCAAAAAGTGTATGTTGTAACACTTCTTGCAATCTTTCTGTCTGTGCGTTATTCAAATAAGGTAACATACCTTGAATAACATCTGTGATTAGGTTCTGTTTCATAGTCAATTCTCCTTTTGTTTTTTAAGAGAACGACTACCAGTGGCAGTCCCTTGTTTTAACTCCCGCCACTGATGGGAGTTTTATTGTAAATGATAATTTAGCAGCTTGATAACTGAGCCAAAGCTGTGGCTTGCAGTTCTTCAAGTATAGCAATTTCCTTTGTATTTAAGGTCATTTGCTCAACTATTGCAGCAAGTTTCATTTTTTCAATAAACTCAGACGGAGGAACAACAATTTTTATGTTATCAATGAAGTTCTTACTGAGGTTATCTTGCGCTCCACCATTAGAAAGTCTGCTGATTGCCGTTTGGCTCTGAATTAGTGAGAAATACAAGTATGCTGCATTAGCTTTTGAATTGCAAATCATACCACAGATTGCTTGATTGGTCGTTGCTTCAATAGCGAGATAACCTATTTCGCCGGCGGTAACGCCATACATAGCCATTAAAACAGTATCCTTTGGAAGCAGTTTTGTGGAACTTTCATTCAAGCCTAACGGAGTGATGTATTCTTCCGTTTGCAGCGTAATATTATTATGAACTTCGCCGGATTTAACCCAAGAAATTGTTCCGTTCTCCCAATATTCATTGTTGGTGCGAGACGGAGTAGAGCCAGATTTTGTTTCTCTGCAAAATTCAGATACGGTTTGAATTTCAAAACCATCGGGCAAAGTCAGTCTATCCATTTCTGCCTCGGTCAGATTTATCAATGCACCTCTGCCGACATTCTTTTGGATAGAAGCTGTACCAACCGCTACTAAATTATCATTTATCTTCTGTTTCAGAGCAATTCTTTCTGTAATTGCCTTATATCCGTCTACAATCTCTTTTTGCTTTTCATAGGGCGGAACTGGCAACTCTACCTTACACATTTCGTCCCAATCCATAACTTCTCGTACACTTCCGTGTGACTTAAAACGAGCATATCTATCAAATTCCGGTCTGCTAAACCAAAGCATTAAATACTCCGGAATAAGTTGTTTCTCATCAATTATCTCAAAGACTGTATAAACATTACTTACAAGTCCTTCCTCATAATCTTCCAACAGAGCAATCCCTATTTTATCTCCTCGCCTTGATGTATCTGGAATATATGTAAACTGCCCTTTTTTTACAACTTTATATTTCTTAAAATCCGTTCCAACTGTATTTGCAATAGATGGAATAAATTTCTTTTGAACAGAAACACCAAGTAAATTTTCTTCTTTTCCCTCAGAATTTCTAACATCAACCTGACGGATAAATTGCCCCAACTGTTTATAATTCGATTTCATATCCCAACTCCTTAAATACAGCAAGCAAATCTGATTTGGATTTTTCCTCTTGAACAAGAAGTTCCTTGAGTTCTCCCTGCAACGACTTCATTTTTGTATCAAAGTCGATGTTCTCATCACGATTGACAAACTCAATATATCTGCTCGGTACAAGAGTAAATCCTTTTTCCTTTACTTCTTCAAAAGAAGCAGAATAGCAAAACTCTGGCACATTCTCATAAGTTTCCTCATAGCCTTCCTGCTGCCAGTTATGGTAAACAGAAATAACCTTTGCTCTGTCCTCCTCGGTCAGTTCAATGTACTTTTTCTCATACGGACTGCCCATCTGTCGTAAATCCATAAAGAGTATTTCATCTTCTCGGTTACGATAGCGTTTGAGCTTTCCGTTCTGTTCCACAACACGAGCCTTTTTATTCTTATTGAGTACCCAAAGGGTAACGCTGATGTCAGTGGTATAGAAAAGGTTTCTTGGAAGAATAATAATCGCTTCTACCAAATGATTTTCTATAAGCTGCTGTCTGATTTTCAGCTCTGTACCGTCATCGGATAATGCTCCATTGGCAAGCAGGAAACCTGCCACACCGTTTTGTGAAAGTTTGGAAACAATATTCAGTATCCAACCATAGTTTGCATTGCTTGTCGGCGGGACTTCGTAGCCGTTCCAACGAGGGTCATCTACAAGCTCATTTTCGGCTCTCCACTGTTTCTGATTGAAAGGCGGGTTTGCCATAATGAAATCTGCTTTAAGGTCTTTGTGTTGGTCATTGGTAAATGTATTGGCTGCCATCTCTCCAAGATTTGCAGAAATACCACGGATTGCTAAGTTCATTTTTGCCAGTTTGAAAGTGGTATTTGTGTATTCCTGACCGTAAATAGACACTTTCTTTTTATTACCGCTATGTGCTTCTACGAACTTGATGGACTGCACAAACATACCGCCCGAACCGCAACAGGGGTCATAAAGTATTCCATCGTAAGGTTCAAGCATTTCGGCAATCAGGTTTACAATGCATTTTGGTGTGTAGAACTCTCCTTTACCTTTTCCTTCTGCAAGAGCGAACTTACTAAGGAAATACTCATATACACGACCTATAATGTCGTTCTCTTTATCATCAGTGTTGATACGATTGATTTCATCAAGCAAAGAAGCCAACTTTGCCGTATCAATATGTAAACGGGAGTAATAGTTATCTGGCAAAGCACCTTTCAGTGCCGGGTTATTCTTTTCAATCGTATAAAGTGCCGTATCTATCTTCAGGGCAATATCGTCCTGCTTTGCATTTTCAATAATATACTTCCAACGGCTTTCTTCAGGAAGATAGAATACATTTTCCTGAGTATAAAACGGCTTCATATCCGCATACTTTTCGCCGTGCGTAGCAATAATCTTATTACGGCATTCCTCAAACTTGTCACTGGCAAATTTAAGGAAGAATAAACTCAGAACAACGTGCTTATACTCCGCAGGTTCAACAGAACCTCTCAGTTTATCGGCACTTTTCCAAAGTGCTTCCTCCATTGATATTTCTTTCTTTGGTTTAGCAACCCTTGCCATCTATAATTACCTCCGTATTTTAATCTTCGTCTAAAATAACTTCGCATATATCTCCGATGTCGCAGTGAAACACCTGACATATCCTCATCAGTACTTCTAGAGATACCGGCTCATTCTTATTTATCTTCGTTGCAGCGTATGATGTGATTTCGGCTGCACGCATTAAATCCTGTCTTTTCATTTGATTGTCAATCATAAGTTTTTGAAGTTTGTTATAGCATATCTTCATCAGTAACACCTCTTCATCTTATAATTCTTCTTCGTTACAGTTAGTCATTTAACATTATATATTAAATTTTCAGGCATTTCAAGATTTCAGACAGAAATGTAACCTTTCAGACAATAAGGTGTCACTTTTTACAAACACCTAATACAACTCTTTTAAAGAATAATAAAAAGAGATGCCGAAGCACCTCAATTATACATTCTATTATTAACATTCAATGCAATCATTGCTATGACCTTTTCTATCGGCGGCTCTTTTCCGTCCGGTGCAACCGCTTTCCAAAAAGCTATTGCTTCCGGTTCAGCACTTTTCATTGCTTCCCGAATGGCAAACTGCATTTCCTCTTTTACTGCTTTTTCGGTTGTTCCATTTTCTTTCGCTATTTGTCTGAAAATGTCGTTCACTTCTACTTCCTCCTATGTCTATTAGTATGTGTCTATCACTGACAGTTGTTGTTATAACATATTTTCTCTGTCGAAGTCCCGAAAAATTTGTCGATAGCTGAAATTTTTTTTACTGAAAAAAAGAAAGCTCGTCGATTAGGACGAACTTCTGTGTTTTATGGAAGTATTTGCTTTGACTGCTTCACAAGTGTATCTATGACTTCATAAATTCTGTATCTATCTTCAGGAGCAAGTTTTTCAAGTTTCTCATTCAGCATAGAGTTCTTGACTGTGTATCCCGTTTCCAAGACATCTGTAAGAACCATATCCGATGATACACCTAAAGCATTTAGTATCTTTATGAAAGTTTCGAGTGACGGAATTTTCTCTCCACGCTCAACCATACCAATATAATTTGTTGTCAAGTCTGTTTTCTCAGCCAAATCTTCTTGGCGTAATTTCTTCGCAAGTCGGAACTTTCTTATATTCTTGCCAATTGTATCGAGCTTCATCACATCACCTCCTTTAGTGTGTTTCCATAACTAATAGTATAGGTTAAGTAAATTTCAAATCACACGCACCAAAAGGAAGTCAAACCAACTATCAGTAATGATTTCCAACTATATTTATGTTATACTATAAAAGTAGTAATTCACGATTGTTAATGGCGAAAGACAAATCACAACCCAAGAGCCAAGTTAAACAATCTCCATAGAATAAACTTAGGGGTAAAAGGAATGGACGAACAAAAGATAATATTCAGTAATCGGTTTGAAAAAGAGAAATTTGAGGATTACAAAACAGATTTGGAAACTGGCAGCTCAATCACTCCTGACTTTACGGAAGCTGATGATTTTTTGAAATTCATACAAAAAAATCGCAGAAGTATTCCAAGTAAAGAGCGAATTGCTGACAAAGATAAGTTTATCAAAACAGTTTACGAACTATCCAACAGCTTTGAAATTGACGCTGACCTGATAGAATTTTCCGAGGGATATATCGCCAACATCTATGTAGATTATGCCTGCTACACTGGATATATCAAGAAATTATTATCAATTCTTTTTATCCTTGCCGATGATATTTCCTTTTTAGACGGCAGTAAAGAAAATGCCGATATGCTTTTCAGCTTCACTTATCACACACACCATATTTTCCTGAATAACAGAGAAATAACTGATTTCTCATAATGTACCCGATGGCTACTCAACTGAGCAGCCATCTTTTCGATTTTCCAGACACAGTCTGGAATTTTTAATATGCCGGAATACCGTATCCATAGATATTGCTGCTTCCGACTGTGTACTGTCTTTGCTTGCAGGCGTCGCCTGAGTTACCCTCTACGGTATAAACTGTGCCATTCTCACACTTCTCTACGATGCCAACGTGGTCTGTTGTACCATCGCCTTCCCAATCAAAGAAGATAATATCTCCTGCCTTTGGTTCATAAGTGCGGTTTTGCCATTTTCCATTTGACTTAAACCAGTTTGCACCGTCCACACAACCTGCAAATTTCGGAACAAGTCCGCTTTCAATATACCCGCACTGGTCAGCACACCAAGATACGAAGCAGGCACACCATTCCACTCGACTGTTAAAGCCGTACCAACTCCAGTAAGGTTGTCCGCCCTGATTGCCTACCTGCGTCAAGGCAACCTCAACAATCGCCTGATTACCTCCGGCAGTAAAGGCTCGCCCATACGGATAGTACCTCAGAACGTGAGCCGGATATTGGGTATCTCCATAACTATCCCAACCAAGCCTTTGTGCCTGCTGAGTGGAAAACTCTACTGCATTGGCATAGGAATATCCACCGTAATTTGTTTTTGCCCAAGAAATATACCCATTACCGAAGTTGTAGCCTTGCAAGGCAAGTTTGATATGCTCCATATCTATCGGACTTTCCACTTCTGCCGAAGTAAGAGCCGCTTTCAATTCCTGAACTCCGCACTGGATAGAATATTCAGGGTCTTTAATTCCATTAGGTTCGTGCGGATACCTTGTATTGAAACTTCCCTCTGCTGCCTGCATAGGGTCAAGTCCTCTGCCGCCGCTTTCCTGCATCATAACCGCCTTGATAAGTTCTACATACTCAGGAATGCCGTACTCTTTGGCATACTTCTGTATGATGGGTTCATAGGCTTCTACCTCTGCACTTACCGGAGTATAGGAATTACTGTCACTTCCTCCTCCAAACATTGCTACGGCAGCACCAAACAGCACGACAATCATAATAATCAGAACCGCTATCCAACCGCCTGCGGCGATTGCTGCTACAAGTGCTTTTGTCCCTGCAATAATCGCTTTGACTGTCGCAACAGTAGCTTTCGCTGTGGCTTTAACGGTATCTGCTGTGGCTTTCGCCGCTTTCTTTGCCGTCTGAGCCGCTTTCTGTGTTGCTTTGGCTGTTGTTTTTGCTGTTTTCTGTGCTATAATGGCAGCTTCTTTTGTGGTCTTAATAGAAGTCTTTGCCGTTTGTTCTGCGGTCTTGACCGACCTTTGAACAGTATTGGTTGCACCTTTCGATACGGTCTTGACTGTCGTATTTCCTGCCGACCTTGCAGACTGCTTAATTGTTTTCTCCGTATGTTCCAGAGTTCGGATACTCTGTTTTCCGACAGGATTGACCGATTGTTTTTGAAGCTGCTTCTCTGCACGCTTGGTCTTAAAATTCTCAATCCCCGTTTTGGCTTTCTGATAATTCTGTCTTGTTTCACGCACACCCCATCTGCCGACTTTATCCGCACGGTATGCTGTTTCGTGAACAGTCCTATCCGTTGCCGCTTCGATTTTATCAGAAGCATATTCCTCTGCGGAATTTTCTGAAGCGTTAGTAGAATGTTCTGCCTTATCTTTCGTCATCACATAGGCTTTCTTCATTCGCTCCGTGGCAACTGCTGCCTTATTTATGGTCTTGATTGTACCTTTGCTTGTATCTCTTGTTTTTATATCAGCCATCGGTTTCCTCCTTTCTCGAAAAATAATAGAGAGTGGGGTTTAATCCACTCTCTTAGCGACAACAACAAGCCTGCCATTGTTTCTTGAATATTCACAAGTAGAAAGAGAAATCAGCTTGTCGCCATACTCTGCCGATACTCCGGTATCATACAAAGAAAGTTCCTTGCACTTGGCAACATACGCATCAAACTCTGCCGCATTTTCTGCGTCCGTAAACTCATAATACTTAAAGCTGTCAGAGCTGTTTGTATAAACAACCGTCTTAAAGACTGCAATCACTTCATACTGGTGTCTGTCCGTCAGTGTATCAAAGGTAATCGTCTTATGACCTTCCCAAAAGCTCTTGTTTCTGTACTTCATCAGTCCCGTAAACATCGAACCGTCATTCATATGGTGTCCGTATATAATGATGTTGTCTGAAGGCTTCTGCACATCACAATTTTCCTGCACATATGGACAGCCATAAGCAGAATAGGTCTTATCAAACTTGTGCTTCAGGTAGAAGTTCGGCTCATTTACAGACTGCACAACCGGATAGTTGATATTGGTATCCTCAACCTTTATCCAACCCACCATATCCTCATTCTGCCGATAGAGTTCAAGATATTCCGCAAGATAGTCCTTATCTTCCGAAAACGTCACGCCCTCATTTTCCTTTGGCGGCTCGTCCTCCACAATCTCCGCAAAGTTATCATAGACTTCATTCTGCTTGGCAGAGTCAATGTGATTACGGATAATAAAGAAGGTGCTTACAGACAACACTGCCGTAAACACCATCGCAATAATAATATAGATTTTTCTGCTCATTTTCTCTTACCTTTCCATATCGTTTCTCTTAGGTGGAGTCAAATCCCTGCAATACTCCGGATACCTCAACTTGATACCCTCCATGAAATACGGAGCATATCCACAACAGAACAGTTCCTCCGGTGTATAGAGATTTTCCCTGCCTTCTTCCGTAAATCCATTCCAGAGATTAAAGGCAAGGTGGCAGACCTTGACTGTGCCACTTGTCTGCCAACCGCCGTGCATACCTTCCGGTATGATGCAATCCCTCTTAAAATCAAACATCTTTCCGATGTTCATTCTCGTTTCTTCTGAAATACCCATCACATAGAAAAATGCTCTGTGATAGCAGTCGTTGACTTTGCACTTATCCAGATTTTCCAATACAAAATCTCTGTGTGCAGCATTGCGAAATTGAATCTTAGACATTGTAAATCCCTCCTTATGCTTCGCCTGGTTTGGTTGTCATCAGTTTATAAAGTTTCGTGTTCTTAGGGAATTTGTTTGCAAACGGTACAAGCGAACTTCCCACCTTGATAAGTCCGTGTCCTGCTTCCACATTCGTGATATAAGACATCTGAAGGTCGGAAATATTCAGAAGTTTTGCAAGCTCAAGCCTGTCTGTGGAAGCCTGATTCAGCATAATGATAAACTCTGAGTTTGCAAGCATTGTTCTTGCTGTGTGGCTCTGCAAAAGGTCATCGACGTTCTGGGTAATTCCGCTTGCGTATGCACCGTATTTTCTCACACGCTTCCACAAGGTAAAGAGGAAGTTTGCAGAGTATTCGTGCTGGAACAGAAGATAAATCTCATCAATGAAGATAAAGGTGTTCTTACCCTTTGCACGGTTCTGTGTGATACGGTTCAGGATAGAGTCAAGGACAACAAGCATACCAATCGGCATAAGCTGTTTACCCAAGTCAAGAATGTCATAGCAGATAAGGCGGTTATTGGTATCCACATTCGTCTGCTTTGCAAAAGTGTTCAGAGAACCATGCGTAAAAAGCTCAATAGCAAGTGCCAGTTCCTTTGCTTCCGGTTCGTCCTGCTGCAAAAGTTCTGCCCTGAAATCCTGCAAGGTCGGTATATGCCCCTGATAGTCATTCTGCTGATAACTGCGGTACACGCTTGCCGTGCAACGGTCAATGATAGACTTCTGCTTTGCTCCGAGATTTGTTCCGCCGATAAGCTGTTCACAAAGGGACATAATAAACTCGGATTTCAAAATGACAGGGTTTGCACCGTCGCCGTAATCCTTATTCATATCCATTGCATTGATGTGATTGTCGGAAGTAGCAGAAATATTGATTACTTCTCCGCCCATCGCATTGACAAGCTGTGAATACTCTCGTTCAGGGTCGATGATGATAATATCCGCATCTGAAGAAAGCACCTGATTGATGATTTCTCCCTTTGCCGCAAATGACTTACCGCCACCAGATACACCGAGAATAAAGGAGTTACCATTCAAAAGCTGCTTACGGTCTGCGATAATCATATTTTTGCTTATAACATTCTGACCGTAATAGATACCGTTCTCGTGGAAAATCATTTCTTTCTTCTGCTGCTCCATATCATACGGAACAGTTATCCTGCTTAAACAGGTTCGTAAGAGTCTTAATCATAAAAACTCATAACCTCCTTT
>OGZC01000344.1_pt1 | contig 27345 bp, 24 predicted proteins | sample 1576751 | NCBI WGS metagenome assembly OGZC01 (sample SAMEA3541486, study PRJEB24748) | human gut metagenome | biome: human gut; feature: human-associated habitat; material: faeces | place: China | collected 2012
GAGCACCTCCTTGCCAAGGAGGGGGTCGCGAGTTCGAATCTCGTTTTCCGCTCCATAGGGGCATAGTTCAATGGTAGAGCAACGGTCTCCAAAACCGTCGATCTGGGTTCGAGTCCTAGTGCCCCTGCCATAGTAAGCGTAGCCTGAGAGTTTAGCTCTCAGGCTTTTTTCATGTCTGCGTTTAGCAAGATACTATTTTATTAGCAAATAGTTTATGCAAGGCTTTGTCGCTAATCCCTTTACCTTGCATCTTACAAGCTTTTCTGTAACTTTCAAGACAATTTTATTGACAGTATGACGGAAAAAGCATATAATAAAATAGTTTAGTAATACTGTGAAAGGATGCACTTGACAAGCATCCTTTTTCTTGTCTTTTATGAAGGAGAGAAAAGGAATAATGATTAGAAACGATATTCGTAATATAGCAATTATTGCCCACGTTGACCATGGCAAGACTACCCTGGTTGATGCTATGCTGAAGCAAAGCGGCGTTTTCCGTGCTAACGAGCGCGTTGAAGAGCGCGTTATGGACTCCAATGCTCTGGAGCGTGAACGTGGTATCACCATTCTGTCTAAAAACACCGCTGTTATGCACAACGGCGTAAAAATCAACATTCTGGACACCCCGGGTCATGCTGACTTCGGCGGCGAGGTTGAACGCGTACTGACCATGGTTGATGGCGTACTGCTGCTGGTTGATGCTTATGAAGGTCCGATGCCGCAGACCAAATACGTACTGCGTAAAGCATTGGAACAGCACCTGAAACCGATTGTTGTAATCAACAAGATTGACCGCCCCGACCAACGTGTTGATGAAGTTATTGACGAAGTTCTGGACCTGTTCATTGAGCTGGATGCAGATGAAGATCAGCTGGAGTTCCCGGTTGTTCTGGCTTCCGCCCGTAACGGTATTGCCAAACTGTCCATGGACGAGGAAAGCAATTCTCTGGAGCCTTTGTTCAAAGTAATTCTGGAAAACATTCCTGCTCCGGATGTTGACGTTAATGCACCGCTGCAGATGCTGGTTAACACCCTGGACTATGATGATTATGTAGGCCGTATCGTTGTAGGCCGTGTAGTTCGCGGCACCATCCACAACGGCGAAAATATCACCCTGATGGACGAAGCAGGCAATCGTAACGGTAAAATCGGCCGTCTGTACACCTACCAGGGCCTGAAGCGTGTAGAAGTGCCTGAGGTTGAAGCAGGTGATATCGTAGCTCTGATCGGTCTGCAGGACGCTAACATCGGCGACACTATCGCTGACAGCGAAAATCCGGAAGCTCTTAAGGGCATCAAGATTGACGAACCTACCCTGTCTATGATTTTCTACGTTAACAACAGTCCGTTTGCTGGCCGTGAAGGTGAATTTGTTACCAGCCGTCATCTGCGTGACCGTCTGTTCAAAGAGGTTAAGACCAACGTTTCCATGCGTGTTACCGAGACCGAAAGCCCGGATGCTTATGAGGTTGCCGGCCGTGGCGAGCTGCATCTGTCCATTTTGATTGAAACCATGCGTCGTGAAGGCTTTGAGCTGCAGGTTGGTAAACCTAAGGTTATTATGCACCGTGATGCAAACGGCAAGCTGATGGAGCCTATGGAAGCATTGACTATCGATGTACCGCAGGACTTCATGGGCGCTGTTATGGAAGGCCTGGGCCTGCGTAAGGCTGAGCTGCAGAACATGACCGAAATGGCAGGCTATCTGCGTATGGAATTCAAGATTCCTGCTCGCGGCCTGATCGGTTTCCGTAACCAGTTCCTCACCGATACTAAAGGTAACGGCATTATGAACCACGTATTTGCCGGTTACGAAGAATATAAGGGTGAAATCCCCGGCCGTACCCGTGGCAGCCTGGTTGCTTTTGAAACCGGCGAAACCACTTCCTATGGTATCGGCAACGCTCAGGAGCGCGGCACCATGTTCGTTGTTCCTGCAGAAAAGATTTACGAAGGCCAGCTGGTTGGCGAAAACAGCCGTGAGGACGACATGGATGTTAACCCCTGCAAGAAGAAACATGTCAGCAACATGCGTGCTTCCGGCAGTGACGACGCTATCCGTCTGATTCCGCCTCAGACCTTCTCTCTGGAGCAGGCTCTGGAGCACATCAATGACGATGAGCTGGTTGAGGTTACTCCGAAGAGCATCCGTATGCGTAAGAAGGTTCTGGACCGTCTGGAGCGCGGTAAGATGCGTGGCCGTATGAAGAATGTTCAGGCATAATTTTTGACAATCTGTTAAAAATCTGCTACAATTAATATTACTAAGCAGGACTTTTGCCTATAGGCAGCGAATAATAGTCTAAATAACTGTTTTGGTTTGGAGGCTGATGGCCATGGGTTTAAAAAATACAGCAATGAAATTCTTTTGGTCTGATGAAATGGAAGAGCAGCAGGAGGAATATACCCGTCCGCGTCTGCTGAAATCCGGACATCTGAATATTATGGTGCGTACACCGAAATCCTTTGCGGACGTGCGTGAATATGCTGATTCGCTGATGAACGGCAGTGCCATTATGGTATGCTTTGATGCAGTTGATGAAGCACTCAGATATCGTATTTTCGATTATCTGAACGGTGTAAGCTACATCATTAATGCCGATGTGAAAAAAATTAATGACGATTTGCTGCTTTATGCGCCTGAACAGGTGCAGGTTAATAAAGAGGAAGCAAGAACTTCTTCTAATGTACGTTCCTGGCTTAGCAAATAAATAACAAAAGTTAGCCGTTGCTTGTCACCTTGCGGGGTGGTTGGCAACGGCTTTTTGTGTGCGGGTGCAGCAGGTGATATTTGCAAATAACAGCCCGGTGTGCTAAAATTATAAGCAATTTATTAATCCTATAAGCGATGCTGAACAAGAAAGAAGAGGTATATATGAGCGAAAAGAAAATGATGAAAAACGGTAAAAAATTAGGTGTTGTCGGCGGCCTTGGCCCTGCAGCCGCTGCAGAGTTCTTGCGTCAGTTTACTATGAGATGCCCGGCGAACTGCGACCAGGAGCATCCTGTTGTATATATGATCGGTGACTGCGATATTCCGGACCGCGGCACAGCAATTTTCGGTAAGGGTGAATCACCGCTGCCGAAGCTGAAGGCTGATTTGCTGCAGCTGTGCGATATGGGCGCAGATGTGCTTGCTGTTCCCTGCAATACTGCACACTTCTTTATCGATCAGTTTGCTGATGAATTGCCGGTACCGCTGCTGCATATCGTTGACGAAACCGTTAAGGCTGCTAAAGAGCTTTCTCCGGAAAAGGGTGCCTGGATGCTGTCTACCAAAGGCACACGTGCTTGCGGACTGTATCAGAAATATGCCGAAAAGCGCGGACTGACTCTGTACATTCCGAATGAGGAGCAGAGCGATAAATCTCAGGAGGTTATCAACTGCGTTAAGGCTAACCAGCTGGCAAAGGCCGGCGCTATTATGAAAGAGCTGGTAGAGGAGCTGTGGGCTGAGCGTGATATTCCTGTAATGACAGCCTGCACCGAGCTGCCGCTTGGCTATGATGCATCCGGACTGCCGCAGGAGCGCAGCGTTTCCAGCATCGGTGCGTTGGCAGATGCCTGCGTGCGTGCGCTTTATGAAGAAGTAAAATAGTATTTGCTTGCTGAACCACCTTGGCTTGAGGCTGAGGTGGTTTTTATTTTACTGTGATAAATTGCACATAATTTTCAGAAAATAACTTGACTGCCGGATGTTGATGCTTTATAATCTAATAAGTAGAAAAATCTGGAAATTACAAAAATAAGGAGCTGGTAAGGTGCCGACACAGGAGCTGACTGAGGTACAGCAAATAGTTCAAGAGCTGTGCTTAATGAATAATAAGTTTATGAATAAGGTCTTTGAAAACAATATTCCTGCAGCAGAATTGTTATTGCGCATTATTTTGAAAAATGATAAAATCAAAGTGAAAGAAGTTAAGGTGCAGAATTTTATCCAAAATCTATATGGGCATTCGGCACAAATGGACATTTTGGCACAGGATGATATGCTTATACTAAAATAAATGAAGTTTTTTATGTAGTGATTCTGCAAAGAAATACTATAAATCTAGACTAGTTATAAGATATATTGACAGACTTTCTTAAATTAGTAAAAAACAACTCATTAAAAAAGGTTACAAGAGAAAAAGGCACAAAATAGCCAATAGAGGTGTTGTTATGGAAACTCAGATTAGTGAGCAGGTCAAAATATATGAAAAATACAGTTTATTTGATATGTATATTAGACCATTTAAAGAAATAAAAGACAAAGACTTAATTTTGGCTCGTATTCTAGGAGGAAATCCTAGTCGTATCTGCATACAAGAAACTTGGTATGATGTTATACCACACTATATACTTGTAAGGTCTAAAAGCAAGGAAGATGATGCCTATCATTTGATTTATATTCAGATTAATTTTAACACAAATGAATATTATATAGGAAAGGTAAATCGCAAGAAGTGGCATGAAATACGACGATATAAAGGATCTGGAATTAAGTTTAAATTTAAATATGAGAAGCATGCAGAGGAGTTTGTTCAGTATTTTATAGCTACATGTAATAATGCTAAAGAGAGTGAAGAGTTAGAGGCAAAGATTGTAAATAATATAATTCTTAAGGACCCAAAGTGTTTGAATTTGGTAAAAGGGGGAGCTGGAACTAATGAACATAATACTAATGAGGATCGCAAACAGCATATTCGCGAATATATGTTGAGTCATCCAGAAAATTATCAAGCCATGTTAGAGCGAAACAAGGAACTTTTTAATTCTGGTAATAGTTTGGCACTAGAAGCGCGTAGCAAGAAAATAAGAGAAACCATGAGCCAAAATAAATATCGTGAAATGTCTAAAGAGCGTATACAGCGGTGGCGAGCTGAACATCCGATGGAGTATGCAGAAGCGCGTAAAAAAAATTGTGATGCTATCAAAGCAGAATCCTCTAAACAAAAACGTAATAAATCTCTTGATAAATGGAGAAAGAATCATCCCGAGGAATATGCTGCAAATAAAAAAAAGCAGTTGCTTTCTTGCCATACAAAAGAAGCAGAAGAGAAACGCTGTCAATCATTAAAAGCTTGGAATCAAGAACATCCTGAAGTGGTAAAGTTGAGAGCAGAGAAGGCTAGAGAGAAACTTCAGAAGGCTGTTGAAATGATTGACTTAGTTACAGGTGAAGTGCTTATGTCATTTATAAGTCAGCGAGAGGCTGCTGCGTGGTTGGTAAAAAAAGGAGTAGCAAAGAACACAAATTGTGTTAGTTCTATAAGTGCGGTATGTATAAAGAAACCATGTACAAATGGATATAGAAAAAAGGCTTATGGATATGGGTGGAGGTTCAAAAATAGTTAGACATTTTACAAGTGATTAGTTCTCCTTGTGAAAATAGTAAATTATATTTCCGAATGTGTCCGCTGAATAGTTTCAATTATTTAGAGTTAATCGACAAAATTATAAATAACGAAGAACGCCCTCGGTTTGCAGTAAATTTGTAAGCCGAGGCTTTTGCTTTTAGTGCAATCTAATATAAAAATTAACTTTTAGCGTAATTTTCCGGAAAAGCATTTTTACTGCGTTTATCCTAGCAGTGTGCTATAATATAAACATACTATCGCCGGCAGCAGCTGGAGCAGCTTCTGCCTTTTGTTAACAGAGGTAAAAAATATGCAAGAATTTTTAATTGTAAAGGGTGCGCGACAGCACAACCTGAAAAATATAACTGTAGAAATACCGCGCAATAAAATGGTAGTTATCACAGGCCTCAGCGGCAGCGGCAAAAGCAGCCTGGCCTTTGATACGATTTACGCCGAAGGCCAGCGCCGCTATGTGGAATCACTTTCGGCCTACGCCCGCCAGTTTTTGGGACAGATGGACAAGCCTGATGTTGACTACATCGAAGGCCTGAGCCCGGCAATTTCCATCGACCAGAAGACCACGAGCCGCAATCCGCGTTCTACCGTAGGTACGGTAACGGAAATCTACGATTATCTGCGTTTGCTTTTCGCACGCGCCGGTGAACCGCACTGCCCTAAATGCGGCAAGCTCATTGAGCAGCAGAGCGTGCAGCAGATAGTCGACAAGGTGCTGGAGCTGCCGCAGGGAAGCCGCTTTATGGTGATGGCACCGCTGGTGCGGGGGCGCAAGGGCGAGCATATGCGTGTGCTCGACGATATGCGGCGTGCAGGCTATGTGCGTATGTTTATCGATGGTGAGGTGCGCACACTGGATGAGGATATCCGTCTGGAGAAAAATAAAAAGCACAGCCTTTCTGTAGTCATCGACCGTTTGGCGGTGCGTGAAGGCATCAGGCAGCGTTTGACGGACTCCGTGGAAACGGCGCTGAAGCTGGCCGATGGCTTTGCGGAGGTGGCAACGCTTGGAGAAGCAACGGAAACACAGCTTTTCAGCGAGCATTTTGCCTGCAATGACTGCGGCATCAGCCTGCCGGCGATTGAACCGCGCCTGTTTTCCTTTAACAATCCCTTCGGTGCCTGCCCGGACTGCACCGGCCTTGGTATACATATGGAGTTTGACAAGGCTTTGATAGTACCTGATGATGACAAAAGCTTTGCCGACAGGTGCATTGCCTGCTTCAGCAACAATCTGAATTCCTATTTTATGAAGCAGCTGGGCGCAGTTCTTGCTGCCTATGGCTATAGCTACGACACCAAATGGAATGAGCTTTCGCCCGAGATGCAGCAGCTTTTGTGGGATGGTGCCGGCGAGAGCAAGTTTAAGTTCTTGTACGAAAACCTGCAGGGTGAGGTCAAGGAGCATAACACAACCTTTGACGGCATTTTGAACGTGCTGCGCCGTCGTTACCGTGAAGCCTTCAGCGATGCTATGCGTCAGGATTTGGAGGAGTTTATGACGAGCACTCCCTGCGCTGCTTGCCACGGCAGCCGTTTGAAGCCGGAGGCTCTGGCAATTCTTATCGGCGGCAAAAATATCTGCGAGGTTACGGCGCTGACGGTGCGCGACTGCCTGCAGTTCTTTAAAAAGCTTGTGCTGACGCCGAAGCAGCAAATAATTGCGCATCAGGTGCTGAAGGAGATTATGGCACGCCTGCAGTTCCTCAATGACGTAGGCCTTGATTACCTGACGCTGGACAGAAGCGCCGGTACGCTCAGCGGCGGCGAAGCGCAGCGCATCCGTCTGGCAACGCAGATAGGCAGCGGCCTGACAGGCGTGCTGTATATTCTGGACGAACCGAGCATTGGTCTGCACCAGCGCGATAACGGTAAGCTGCTGGAAACACTCAAGCATTTGCGTGATTTGGGCAATACGCTGATTGTTGTCGAGCATGATGAGGAAACGATGTATGCTGCCGACCAGATTATCGACATCGGTCCGGGAGCAGGCGAGCATGGCGGTGAAGTGGTGGCACAGGGTACGGTGGAAGAAATTAAGCAGGTGCCTGCATCCGTTACCGGTACCTATCTTAGCGGCCGCAAATTTATCCCGGTTCCTAAGCATCGCCGTGAGTGCGATGGCAGGCTGCTGACAATTCACGGTGCCCGCGCCAACAATCTCAAAAATATTGATGTCAGCATTCCGCTCGGAGTCTTTACCGTGGTAACAGGCGTGAGCGGTAGCGGCAAATCAACATTGATAAATGATATTCTCTATAACTCCCTGGCTGCCAAGCTCAACGGTGCGCGCTTGCGTGCTTCCGAGCATGACAGCATCGAGGGCATAGAATATACGGATAAGGTCATCAACATCGACCAGTCCCCAATCGGACGCACACCGCGCTCCAATCCCGCAACCTATACCGGCGTCTTTGATTTTATCCGCGAGCTCTTCAGCCAGACCAACGAGGCCAAGCTGCGCGGTTATAAGGCAGGTCGCTTCAGCTTTAACGTCAAGGGAGGACGCTGCGAGGCCTGCAAGGGCGATGGCATGAATAAGATAGAGATGAATTTCCTGCCGGATGTTTACGTTCCCTGCGAGGTCTGCCACGGTGCACGCTACAACCGCGATACGCTGGAGGTGCATTACAAGGGCAAATCCATCGCTGAGGTTCTTGATATGACGGTGAGCGAGGCCTGCGAGTTCTTTAAGAACCAGCCGCGCATTTACCGCAAGCTGGCAGTGCTGGAGGATGTAGGCCTTGGCTACATTCATCTGGGACAGGCAGCGACGACGCTGAGTGGTGGCGAAGCGCAGCGCGTGAAACTGGCAACGGAGCTTTCGCGCCGCAGTACGGGACGCACCGTGTATATTCTGGACGAGCCTACGACAGGCCTGCATATTGCGGACGTCCACAAGCTGCTGGATGTGCTGCAGCGTCTTGTAGAAGGCGGTGACAGCGTTATCGTCATCGAGCATAACCTGGACGTTATCAAGGTGGCGGATTACATTATCGACCTCGGTCCCGAGGGCGGCGACAAGGGCGGTACTTTGGTAGCAAGCGGTACGCCGGAGGAGGTAGCGAAGGTCAAAAAATCCTACACCGGACAGTACATCAAGCAGGAGCTGGCGAAGGCGAAAAAGAACGGGTGGTATGTATGACAGAATTAGCCGCAGGCTTTAGCGACAATATAAAGAATGCCTTGGCAGTGCTGCCGGAAAAGCCCGGCGTTTACCTGATGCATGATGCCTCCGGCAAGGTTATCTATGTCGGCAAGGCCGTTGTGCTGAAAAACCGTGTGCGCAGCTACTTCCGTAATCTGGCCAGCCATACGCCGAAGGTGAAGGCGATGGTGGCCAAAATCGCGGAGATTGAAACGATTGTTACCTCCAGTGAGGTAGAAGCACTGATTTTGGAGTGCAACTTGATTAAAAAATATCGCCCGCGTTACAACATCAGCCTGAAGGATGACAAAACCTATCCTTATCTTAAGGTTACCATGCAGGAGGATTTCCCGCGTTTATACGTTACGCGCAGACAACTGCGTGACGGTGCCCGTTATTACGGACCGTATGCCGACGCCGGCGCCATGCATGCCACGGTAAAGCTGCTGCGCAGCATGTTTCCCCTGCGCACCTGTCGCAAAATGAACGTGGACCGACCATGCCTTAACTACCACATTAAGCGCTGCCTTGCGCCCTGTGCCGGTTACATCAGCAAGGCGGATTATCATAAGATGATTAAATCTGTCTGCATGGTGCTGGACGGACGCACCACGGAGCTGGAGCGTGATTTGAAGCAGCAGATGCAGGAGGCAGCGGATAATTACGCCTTTGAGGAGGCTGCCCGGCTGCGCGACCAGCTGCAGGCTGTAGCACGTCTGAACGAGGCGCAGAAGGCTGTTACCAATAACGGCGGCGATATGGATATCTTTGGCTTGGGGCAGGATATGACAGGCCTGTGCGTGCAGTTATTCTTTGTGCGCAAGGGCAAGCTCATCGGCAGAGATAACTTCTTTATGCCCGACGGCGGCGATACGCCGCAGGAGGTTATGACAGCCTTTGTGAAGCAATATTATAACGAAGCGACCTTTATTCCCAAGGAAGTGGTGCTGCCGTACCTGCCGGAGGATGACGAAAAGCAGCTTATTGAAACCTGGCTGGCGGATAAGGTACAGCGACGGGTGGAGCTGCTGCTGCCGCAGCGCGGTGTAAAAAAGGATTTGCTGAAGCTGGCGAATGAAAACGCCGTCAAGCTGCTGAATGAACGCCTGCGTAAGGGCAGCCTGTCACTCAAAAATGACCTGCAGGCAGCAGAAGAGCTGCAGCAGGCCTTGGGCTTGGAGCATCCACTGGAGCGCATGGACTGCTTCGATATCAGCCATACGCAGGGCAGCGAAACCGTTGCTTCCATGGTTGTGTTCCGCAACGGCACAAGCAGTAAAAAAGATTACCGCAGATATAAAATCGTTTCGGCAGAAGGCAAGCCCGATGATTTCAAATCCATGCAGGAGGTTGTCTACCGCCGTTACAGAGATTATGAGGACTTGCCCAGTCTGGTGGTTATTGACGGCGGCAAGGGGCAGCTGAGCTCGGCGCTGGAGGTTATCCGCGGCCTTGGCCTTGACGATTTGCCGGTTGTAGGCCTGGCCAAGCGCGAGGAGGAAATCTTTAAGCCTCACCAAAGCGAAAGCATCATGCTGGACCGTGAAGGCGCTGCGCTGCACCTCATCCAGCGCATCCGCGACGAGGCGCACCGCTTTGCTATTACCTACCACCGCAAGCTGCGTGGTAAACGCAATCTTGTTTCCGTGCTCGACCATGTGGAGGGAATCGGTCCTAAGCGTCGGCAGGAGCTGTGGAAGGCGTTCAAAACGTTGGACGCTATGCGGGCAGCCAACGTCGAAGAGCTGGCTGCGGTAGAAGGCATGAACCATGCGGCGGCGCAGACGCTGTACGACTTCTTTCGTCTGGATTTGCCGGAAAAGCAGCAGGCGCTGCAGTAAAAGGTTCACAGCTATTTTGCAGAATATCATCGCAAACTATGCTATAATAATTATAGGTCAAAAATAATAATTATTATGTAGCTCGCGCTTAGCTTTCTTAAAAGCGCAGGCTATGGCAAGAGGAGGACGAAGCTAATGGCAAAATGGGTATGTGATGTTTGTGGTTATGTGTATGATCCTGAGGTTGGCGATCCCGATAACGGCGTTGCTGCAGGTACTGCCTGGGAAGATGTACCGGAAGAGTGGGTTTGCCCTCTTTGCGGCGTAGGCAAGGACCAATTCTCGGAAATGTAAAATTGCATAGGATATAACAAACGAGGCTGGGACAAAACCAGCTTTGAACAGAAAAACCAGTGGAGGTTTACCGTAAGGTAAATACCCACTGGTTTTTTAGTGCAAAAAATTAAAAAATACTTAACTCTAGCGATTCTTTAATTTGTGAAGTTGGTTTTCCTCAACCTCGTTGATGTTACTTATCAATTATAAAGATTTTTGTATTTCTCGTAGACAGAATGCAGAAGCTCCTTACTTTCCTCTTCAGAATAAACCATACTGCTTTCCGGCAGGTAAACCAGAAAATCATGGAATGCATGCACCAAGCTTAATTCCTGCAGATGGAAGATATACTGGCCTTTATTGGGGCTGAAGTAATAAATAACAACCTTTTGCTCGCTCGGTGCGCAAATGCAAATAGGCGAAGGCACGGAGAGCTTTTCGCTGCGCACAATCCTTGGCGTGAAGCTGCCATCATTAACGCTGTTGATAATGTTCTTTAAAAGCGTCAGTCGTTGTGGCGGCGTCAGGTAGGTGTACATGAAATCAGGGATTTCTGTTACACGTCCTGTTTCCATAAAGAGGTTTAAGCCTTCAAGCGTAAAGGAAATGCTGTGAGAGCTATATTTTGAGCGGATTTTAGCAAAGTAATCGGCAATAACTCCCTGCATTTCTGGCGGGATAATGTCAGTGTTCAATCTATCCATGAGGATACTTTCCGGGCAGAAGCTGGGGAAGCAAGGCTGGTAGAAAAGCTCATGCACTTCTTCAGCGTTTATTTCCTCGTCGCTGAGGAAGGTAGACTGCAAATATTCCTCCGGTGTAGGATGGAAGGCTTGGCAGATCGGATTAGCAACACTGAGGCTTTTTTGGAATGTTTCACTGGTAAGCGCAACCATATCCTGTGAATGATAGAGAACTGCCTTATCCTGTTCGTAGGATATTGTTAAAACAAAATCACTGGTGATAATCTTGAACGGCAGCATGCTGGTGTTGTTGAACAATGTATCAACATTGTCATAAACATAGTAAGGATGGAAAACCTCGCATTGGAATAAAATAGGCACAAGCTTTTGCAGGATGTTAAGATTATAGGTAGTGCTTTTATGTCCTTCGTTTTTGTCAAAAACGATGATAGCTTCCACAAGCGTGTTATTGCGGTTAAAATCAATGGAAGTAAGACAATCAAAAATATATTGATATTCAGGCTGTACCATTAATTTGATGTGGCCTGATTTTTTATTGGCTTCAATTTCCAAAACAGCCTTCAAAATACGATTGATATTAGCCTGACCGTTGATAGTTTTTAATTGTTCCTGCATATCGAGCATATCCTGTACGCCTGTGGGAATCACAAGCTCGTCGGCAGAATTCATATCGTAAAAACCGGAGATGATTTTGCTGACGTGCTCACGACGGAAAAAGTTTTCTTCTCCCATATGTGATATATGATAGGCGCGCAGTAATTCTGCTGTTTCACTGGGGTTGAGCATCATGGCTTTGGCAATAGCAGTTACGTCTGCAACATTCGCAGGCATACGCTTACCAACCTTCATGTGCTGTATCATTGTTCTATCTACACCACTTATTTTTGAGATAGTGTAAATTGTTGTATTTTTAGTTTCTAGATACTTTTTGAGCGTATCTGCAAATAATGTCATAAGCAAAACCCTTCCTAAAAATAGTTCATCGTCAATATATATTATAGATGAATTTGTGACAATAATAAAGTCTTGAATATGCAAAAAGCCTGTCACAAAAGTTGTCACATGTGTCAGATGTATGTCAATTTGGTTAAAATATAAGAGTATAATGGAAATTTCATAATGATATATACGAGCATTCATAAAAGATACCCCTATATGGCGATGCTTTGCGAACTAATAGACAAGTACTTCGTAGAAACGCTATTGTGTAGTGGGGGGAAAAATGGGTATTAGAGATATACATCGGAGGGAGAGATTTATAATGAGGTGGAAGGTTGTAACAGCTATGCTTTTGTTGGCATTGAATAATATTACATATGCGCAGATTGCTGATGTTTCCGGTGTCGGTGAAGACAGGGACAGTGCGTTGCGCGATGCCAAACGCAATGCAGTGGAGCAGGTTGTCGGTACATATATTAATTCCGAAACCTTGGTGAGCCAGGCTTCAGTGGTAAGCGATGAAATCTATGCTAAATCCGTTGGCTTTGTTACAGATGTGAGGGTAATTGATGAAGGCAAAAGAAATGGTAGCTATTATGTCCGTGCGAAGATTGATGTCAATACCAACCCGAATTCGGAGCTGATGAATCGCATTGAAATGATAAAAGCCTTGGGAGATCCGCGGATTGGTGTAGTGGTTACATATTATAGTGATGCAGATAACGCAGCCAAAGAAAAATATCCTTTAATGTGTGAGGCTGCTATAAACAGAAAACTGGTAGAATTGGGTTTTTCTCATGTTATTGATTCGGCGTTGATATATAATGAAAAAAATTTTGACAGAGGTATGGCTTTGGACGCTTCTGCTTTACTGCCTAATCCGGAGATGGATTACCTTATTATAGGTAAATTAGATTTGCATACCGGTAATATAAGCCTGCCGAGATATACTGATTTGGGCAGTGGTGACTTTGTAGAAAATTTTTCTACTAATCTGATAAATAGTGTTGCGGAAATCAATGTTGAGGTTATCAAGGCTGCTACCGGTGAAGTAGTCAATACGTTTAGAAGTGAAACGAAGTCTATAAATAACAGCAATAATAGCTCTGAGAATACTGCGGTAGTTCAGCTTTCCGAAATTGTTGCAACAAAAATAAAGTCTGTTTTAGCAAATAAGGCTTCGGCTGCAGATAATCAAATACAGGTAGAGATTGAAACGGACAATTATAAATTTGTATCAGAAATTATCACAGCTTTGGAGCATACCGCAGGCGTGAGCAATGTTCAAGAGAAAAATTTCAGTAACGGAAAAGCAATGGTGACAATTGAAACAACTCTTAAGCCGCAAACAGTTTTCAGAATGCTCAAAGAGAAATGCAAATGCAATTTGTTTATAAAAAATGTTACCGCAAATAATATTGTTATAACGGCGGAATAATGTGGAGGCATAAAGATGAATTTTAAAAGATTGTTCAGTGGAGTTGCTTTAGTCAGCTTACTGGTTGGGGCTTCTGTTGCACAGGCTACGGATATTAAGAACTTTCCTCGTGTGGCTGTTATGAATTTTGGTAATAAGGCTATTACCAGCCAAGGATTAAGAGATCAGGATTTCAGCTCTGCTACAGAATATGCTATTTATCAGCTTTCCGCAAGCGGTTGGTTTGATTTGATAGATTATGAACAGCTGAGTACGATTGCCAATATGCATAGTATAAATATGTCCGGATTGGTTGACCCTTCTACCACAGTGGAAATTGGTAAATTTGCCGGTGCGGAATATATGGTTGTAGGCTATCTGACCGGATTGACAACTAAAGAAAATGTTTTGGGCTACCAACATGGTGATAAAGGCTCCTTTGATAATGCACAGCATGTAGTTACAGCAAATGTTGCGGTACGTATTGTTGATATAAAAACAGGTCGTATTATCGTTGCGGGCTTAGGTAAGGGCAGTTCGACAAGTACATACAACGAATTGAGCTTCACTAAATATCGTAACAGAAAAATAGAAACCGAGGACATTTCCAATACTGTTAATCATGACCGGAAAAATGAGTATAGTAAGAATACTAATACTATAAACAGCCAAAGCAGTACCTATGATAAAAATAAGAACAACACTAAAAACAATACCCGTACTGATGAAACCAATAATACATACAGTAAAGAAAACAGCATAAATAAAAAGACTGAAACTAAAGCTACTGATAACAGAAATACCACAACAGAAAAAAATAATCAGGTTACCGACAATACTGTCAGCAACACACAAGCTAATGTTAACAAAAGTCCGGTTTTTAATTTAAAAGGTGATGTCAATTATGATGGTGTTATCAATTATGATGATGTTAAGCTTTTAAAAGAGGTGTTAATTGATAAGAATGTTGATTATGACGCTTCTAATGCTGACATGAACGGAGATGGCAAAATTACTATTACGGATTTAGATCAACTGAAAATTTTGGTTGATAATGCTCCTAATCATACAATTTATCCTCAGTTAATAACAGATGGCGAAAGTAATGTTGGCAGTCAGGAAAATACAAAAGGAACCGTAAACAGTATCGTTACGACAGATAGTGTCGGTAAAGAAACAGCTAAAACAGATACCGTTGATAATAGCAGTTCGGAATCTGTAAATAAAGGCAATACAAGCAGTGCAACCTCATCTGATATAAACGAAACAACAGAAACAGAGCATACCGGTAATAATCACAGCAGTACTGTAGATGAAAGTATTACCAAAGCTGATAATGTTAATACCATATCCACTCATAACAAAAATATTTCCTATGAGCGTGAAACATTAGATTATGTTATTAGGGTTGGTACTGTTGAGGTTTCTGATATTCAGGTGCGTAATGCAATCAGTAAGGCTGTGCGTGATGCTATTTATGGTAATATGGGTATTATGACAACCTTGAACAATGGCAAAAAGCTGAAAATCAAAACAGGCTTCTAAATTAAATTTGAGGTGAAAATAATGAAAAAATTGTTGGCATTGACATTAGCATTCAGTACCTTTACAGCGTCTGCTTTGGCAGAACAGCCTAAGGCTGCCGAATATAAACAGATAATGTCTTCGGGTAATTATTATGTGGAATATGAATTAGATACTGTAAAGAAGTGCCTGGCAGTAAAAGACGGCAAGCGCATGGACTATACTGTTTACACCTCTATGGGTAATCCGTTTTTATCAGCTATTCCTATAATCGGTTTAGCATCCTTCTTTATTAAGTCTGATACTAAGGAACCGTCTGCTTTATATGCTGACGGTAAGTATTATCAGTTCCAAGGAAAAAAGAAAGCTGTTATGGCTTACTATAATCAGTTGGATGACGAAAATCTTGATCCCAATGAAGCATGGAGCAGTGTGCGTTATCGTTTAGCCTTGCCTGAAGAATTAGTAGTGTTTGCACCTAATGATGAATTCAACTTTTTTACCGGCTTTAAAGCACCTCGCTATATAGGCAGCGGTCAGACCACCGGTAATAAAGACATTTTAGATTACGATAAATATTCTTTAGCTGAAAAAAGCAAAGCCGGTGGTGTACTGTTTGAAAAAATCTTCTATATGTATTACAAAGAGGGCGCTTTGCAGCAAATAAAGACCTTCATCAAATATGGCAATAACGAAGAGCAGCTGATTAAGACCATGAAATTAAAGCAGATTACCGGCGAATTACCGGAAAATGCTTTAAAGATACCGGATGGTTGCAAGGTATATGCAGCAGGTATCGGTGATATGGACGATTTGCTGGAGAAGCAGGTTTTAGTTGAAGACTACAGCAGGAAGGGGGAATAAGCAATGAGTAAGATAATGAAGTCCCTGTTGCTTTTCTGTATTACTGCAGGTACTATGCTTTCTGCTATTGCTGAAGCAAGTAATATTGATACATATCGTGATTTGCTGATATCGAAGAAATATACAATTAAATATGAAAATGTTACGCCGGAGGAGCGCATAACCAATAAAGATAAAATTACATTAACCGGTAACAACACCATGAGAACCGGTAATGTCAGCAGATTGATGTATAAGCCGTTAGAATGTGTTGTTGTAAGCGACGGTGTTAGCCGTTATGAAGAAATGGGTTATGATGGTTTTATCAGCTGCCGTTTGCAAAACGAAAATGGTACATATGTATTTACAAAATACAATGAAGGACAGAAAACCGCTGTTTGGGGCACAAAGAAAAATACGGTTGCTGCAAATCATACTAACAATATTGCCTATATTATGCAGGGCGATGCTTTTGGCGGTAATGATATGACGCGATTTTTGAATGCTATTTTGCCGGATGATTTGAAAAGTGCGGAGATGCCAAGCTATCGGCAGGTAAATTCTGGTTGGCTCAACAATGGCTTGAATTATGTAGATTATCGGTCCGATGGCAGAAATATGGAAGCAATCAGATATTACTTTAATGGTTACACCTTGGTGAAAATCGCTTCTGCCCAATTCATTTATGACGATAAGGGACAGATGCAGGCAAGACGCTGCATTATTAAAGTTAATGAATTTTCTCCAACGCCGGCTAAAGAATATTTAAGCTTGCCTGCCGGTGTAAAGGATGCTACGAAAAAGCCAAAGAAAGATGAAGGTGATAACTGATGAGAAGAAGTCTGAAGGTATTAACCTCTACGGTAGCAGCATTGCTTGTAGGCAGTGTAACTACATTAACTGCGTTTGCTAATCCTTCCTGCGTATTGATGCGCTTTACTGATGATACCAGATATGACAGAGTGGAATCGGCAGCAACGTTATCTGATTTGGTAATGGAAAAGCTGCTTAACAGCGGTAAATTCAATTTTAAGGAAACCAGGGTAATTGACAAGAATTTGGAAAAGCTGCTTTATGATGAAAAGGCTGCCGTTTTTCAAAATGCGCGTTATGCTATGAACTATGGTGATTATAATACATTGTTTGAAGGACAAGGCTTTAACGAAAAATGGGCACAAAGCATTGCTAGTGCCAGATTAGGACAAATTGTAAGCCCTGTCATTGTAAGCAGTATTGGCAGACAGCATAATGCTGAATATTTAATTCATGGAACTATTCTTAACCTTGGCAGTGGTGATTGGATGGAAAATAAAATTGCTGATGCTGCACAATATGCAAATACTGCTATGAGTATGTTTGGTGGCTCCGGTGCTGCAAATATGATGGGACCTTTAGGACCATTATCTTCTTTAGCAAGTTCTATTAATGTTAAAAAGACAGGCATTGGCGTGCAGGCTGATTTGAAGGTTATAAAAGTTTCTACCGGCGAAGTTATTTGGCAAAAAGAAGTTGTTGGTAAGGATACACAGAAGCAGATATCTTTGTTTGGTGGTATAAAAATTGGTAGCGATAAGCTGAACAACGATATGTATTACAAGGCAATGGAAAATACAGCTCAGATTATTGCTGATACTCTTATTACTGATGCTGACGCAGGTGAAATATTTGTTAAGTAGGGGCTATTATGTTGAAAAGATTAATTTTAGCACTATTTTTTGCCGTGTTATTCAGTAGCCAGTGTTTTGCTGCGGCTATAGCTAAAGATGCTAATGTAGCTGTTATGGATTTTGGTACACGTCCTGGAGCTACACCATATGAAATTAATATTAATAATGCTGAATATGCATCGAGTGAATACATTATTAATGGCTTGGTGAATAAGCATTGCTTTAATATTATGGATAAAGATATGGTAATGCAGCAGCTCAAAGCAGAGAATTTAACTACTGTAGGTTTGATTGATCCGGACACAGCTAAACGCATAGGAGATTTACTTCATACACGGTACATAATTTATGGCAATGTTACTAATGTTAGCATTAGTGATACCGGAACACAGATTTTGACGAATATTGGCGGCGGCGTTAATGTATGCACGGTAAAGGCGCATGTTATTGCCAGAGTTATGGATGTAGAAACCGGTGATATTCTTATGGCTGTCAAAGGCGACGGCAAATCTAAAAGCAGTTTTGTTAAATTACATGCCGGTAATGGGCTTACAGGAGTGAAGGTGCTGAAAATCGGTACTGTTAATGTAACAATGGATAGTGTACATAATGCTATTGCTAAAGCTGCCGAAGATATAGCAGGAAAAATGGCTGCAAATTATGTTTAATAAGGAAAGGACTGTTGTGATGATGAAAAAGAAAGCATTGGTTGCAAGTGTGTTGTTGAGTGTGTGCTCTATAAATATGGGAGTACAGGCAGCTTTTCATTCTAAGATTGATATTAACACCGATAAAGACATTACTTATAAAACATCAAATTTTTCTGGAACGAGTACATCTCCTGAGGTCGGTGAAATAACTGCTCCCAGCTTTACGGATGCTAGTGATACAGGTGCTACAATCAACATTTTGGGTAATAATAATAAAAACATCAATTTTATATTTAACGGAAGCGACAACAAAACATCAGGCTTGACGATTGATTATAATACCGGTATCGGTAACAGTATCGGTATTTTGAATAATAGTGCCGGTGCTGATGTTAGGATAAACAGTGACAGAGATATATGGATTGTAAACAATATTTATTCCGGACATGCTAGTGCAGATGCTATTAAATCTCAATATGCTATAAAAAATGAAGCAGGAACTTTGACTGTAAAAGGCAACCTGAAAATTGGACTTAATAATAAGATACTGAAGACCGCCGCTTTTAGAAATGAAGCTGGTGCCACATTAAATATAATTGGGGATGTTTCTATATCATCAGATACATCTTCTGGCAATGTGTTTACTGGTTCTGTTATAGAAAACGAAGGCAATATGACTATAAATGGAAAAGTAGTATGTTCTCTTCAGCCTGACTATTTTTCAGCAGATACACCATACGTTGCCGGCTATAATGCTATTAGCAACAAAGGTGATTTTACATTTAATGCACGGGAAACTTATATTGATGGCGATATTGAGCATTTTAGCGGTGCACAGACAAATATCAATCTATCACATGTATTAGAAGGTGCATTTTGGGGGGCTATAAAGGGCAGTGATGCAAACTTTCATATGACATTAGGAGAGAATGCCTTTTGGAGTATACCTGCAAATCAGACAGATGTAGTTTATGGCTTAAAACTGAATGGTGGCTTGGTATATGTAAATACACCTAACTACTATGATTATGGTTCAAGCGATGTTTGGAATACAAATTACCAAACTGTTACCTTCGCAAACCTGCAGACTAATGAGAAGAGTGCTATTTGTGTATCAACAGATTTGCTTAATGATGTAGGTGATAAGGTTGTTTTAACCGGTACTGTTCCTGCTGCACTGCAGTTAGGAATTAAGAACAAGGATGACAACGGAGGCGTGCCCATTAAAGAGTCCGATGGTCATAGTGTAACTGTTGTGCATGTAGATGGTGATAACAAGGTTAATCTGAAAACCGGTCTGATGTTTTATAATTTAGAAATTGCAGGCGGTGATGATAGTTTGAGCTTGTATACTCCTATCATCAAGGAAGAAGCTCTTACTTCCGGAACAATTATTACTGGTCGTGACTATAATTTCGTTGGCTGGGGCAGTTCATCTGCTGGCGATGTTCTTGACAAACAGCTCCCGTCTAACGAACCATATATCAACACTAATGAGCTTGATAATGTATTCAAACGTGTAATGGATATCCGCAATGATCCTAGTGAAGTAGGCGTATGGATTCGTGGCGAAACCGGTAAGATGAAAATTGAAGGCTATGGCTATGATTATAACCTGACTAGTGGTGGTCACGATTGGAAACATGAAAATAATGCAGGTATTTTGTTTGGTGGCTTTGGTATTACTCACTCTGTAAACAAATGTGATACAGGTATTATTGGCGACACGAAGAGCACTGGTTACAACCTGTACGGTAGCTGGTTAGGCAAAGATAATAACGATTATGTTGATGTTATCCTGAAATATGGCAAAATGGATAAAACTTATGCCGGTCTTGATATAAATAATATTTTTGCTGCTGGCAGCTATTCTAAAGATGTACTGAGCATCACAGCTAAATATGGCAGACGTTACGAAATGCGTAATGATTGGTACTATGAACCATTTGCAGGCTTAACCTGGGGCAAGATTAGTGATGTAGATTTTAAAGATGCTCGTGGCTTTAATATTCATGGCGACAGTGTTACCAGCAAGATTGCTAATTTGGGTATGCAGGTTGGCAAGAAGATGGATAAACGCGATTTTTATTACCGCATGAACTTAGTGCATGATTTTGACGGCAAGATGCACGTTAACGTTCCTGGTACTACAACTAACGCTTATACCGATATGGGTGGTACTTGGCTGAAATGTGCAATTGGCACCAGTGCTAAAGTTGGCAAGAACAACAGTTATTATATTGATTTGGAAAAGGATTTTGGCAGTAAGGTTGAAAAGCCTTGGTCTATTAGCGCAGGCTATAGACATACTTGGTAAGTGCGCTTTAATTGTTAGCAAAGGAGTTGCTTAAGATGAAAAAAATAGGATTATTGGCATTAGGCTTTGCGTTAGCATTTGGCGTAGTTGCTGAAGCTGGAAGTATTCCTGCCGACAGAGTACCGTTGCAAACCTATGCCGTAAAAAAATGAATTGTTATTTACAGCCTAACGGTGTACAAAAAGGCTGGATTGATCCCGGTGATTATGTTGTGGTAACGCAAATCAGAAGCGATGGCTGGGCGTATGGTTCTTATCCTGTCGGCAACGGCAGAGTAAGCAGATGGTTCAGAGCAGATGATTTGGTAAATAATATAGGCTTTACTAATCAGGAGCGTTATTCGCCAAAAGCAAATACCAATACATATACCGGCCCTGACCATAGCAGAAAGTTTGGTTCCTTTAACGATAATGAAACGCTTCTTGTGGTGTCTGAATCTGGAGAAAGCAGGCAGTTTATTTATAAATTAAACAACGGCGGCTATAAAATGGCTTGGGCTCCGTATTGGGATTGCTGGGATGCACGGCAGGCGGGTAAGCAGCAGGTAAATAATAATGTGATTAACAAGAATCCCATTGTGAAGCCTGTGCAAAGAGAGGATAAAAAGCAGGAGCAGTCATCTTCTTATGGAGTATGGAAGGCTACAGCAAGATACACAGCCAATACTTATGACAATCCTAACTTAAGCGGAGCAAGAGCAGGCTGGGTAACTGCCGGTTCTGATCTTGAAGTATTGGGAGAAAATGCGAAGTCCTATTTTATTCGTTACTGGGCCGACAACGGTGCGAAGAGAGAACGCTACGTAGAACGAACTGCCGTGAAGGGACTGAATGAAGACAAGGAGAATAAAAAGCAGGTAAATAACAATGTGATTAATAAGAATCCAATTGTGAAGCCTGTGCAAAGAGAGGATAAAAAGCAGGAGCAGTCGTCTTCATACGGAGTGTGGAAAGCAACAGCAAGATACACCGCAAATACATATGACAATCCTGATTTGCGAGGTATGAGAGCAGGCAGGGTAACCAGCGGCTCTGATATAGAAGTATTGGGAGAAAATGCGAAGTCATATTATATTCGTTACTGGGCCGACAATGGTGCAACGAGAGAACGCTACGTAGAACGAACTGCTGTGAAGGGGCTGAACGAAAAACCACAGCCTTCAGATAATGATTCAACTAGCTATTGGGATGGCAAAGTTAATACACAGTTAGCTAATTTAAGTAATCTTTGCTATAGGAGTAAAAGTACATATAATCCATTTAAAAAATCATATACAGATGATAAAGGTGTTTATCATCCTACTAATTGTACTTGGTATGCTTTTGGTAGAATGCAAGAAGTTTGCGGGATTAAATTAAAAGCTAGTGGTAATGCTAAGACATGGGGGGATGCTGAAAAAAGCGATAATAATGTAATAGTTAATAAAACTATATCTTCTAAATGCGTTGGTGTTAGAATGACTGGTGGTGGTGGTGCTGGACATGTTGTGTTCATTGAATATGTAGACAATAGTGGATATGTTTATTTTACGGAGGCTAACTTTAATAATAAAACTGATTTGAAAGTGAGAAAAGAAGCAAAAAGTTTCTTTGATAATTATACTTGGTTTATTCACCCTAAATAAATGTTTTATGAAGGAAATCTTAAAAGGAGATGCTATCAATGTATTCAAAGAAAAATTTATTCGCTGCTGTCGTACTTGGTTTATCCATGTCTTTGGCAGGTGTTGCACCTGCTGTTGCAAGTGCGGATGATGTATCCGTACAGGTGAATGTACAGCAAAATGTTAAAGGCTCTGTAAACTGGGAAAAGGGTGCTGAGGCTGATGTTGAAGCATGGGGTGTAGGCCTGCCGCCGGAAAACGTGCCTGCTGTACGCGGTACTGCACTTGCGCGCCGTGCTGCCGTTGTTGATGCTTATCGTCAGCTGGCGGAAATTATTAAGGGCGTTCAGGTTGATGCTGAAACCACTATGCGTGATTTGGCAATTGAAAGTGATATTGTTAATACTAAAATCAGCGCATTGGTAAAGGGTGCACGCATAGTTGAAGAAACTGCCAATGATGACGGCAGCTACACTGTCAGAATGGCTATTCCGCTTTATGGCGTGAAGAGTGTTGCGGCAGTTGCTGTACCTGAAGCTCAAAAAACAATTCTGCCTGAAGAAGCGCCTGCAATAAGCGAAGATTATACTCCTGCTCCGGAGGTACAGGCCGAAGCTGCTTCCTATACCGGTGTTGTTGTAGATGCTGCCGGCTTAGGCTTGGAGGGTACCTTCTCTCCTGTTATTTATGATGTCAACGGCCGTGCAATTTATGGTATGCGTAACATTGATAAAGACTTTGCTATCAGCAAGGGCATGGTAGAATACTATAACGATGTGCAGACTGCAACCGTTAATTCCCGTGCCGGTGCAAATCCGTTGGTTGTGAAGGCTGTGAGCGTTCGCGGTGGTGCTAATTCCGTAAATCCGGTTAACGTTGTTGTTAGCGTAGAAGATGGCGATAAAATTTTATATGCTAATGAAAAATCCGGTATGCTGGAAAATAAAGCAGTTGCCTTTGTAAAATAAACGGCAATGACGAAAGGAATGCTCGCATTAAAGGGCATTCCTTTTTTGTTAATGATAGAAGGTGAGAGCTATGCTGAAAAAGTTGGTATTGGTTTTATCCTGTGCTTGTGCTATGAATACTTGCTTGGCCAATAATATTGCTGATAATGTCGAAGCGGATGCTGAAGCTGCTGCAGCCTATAATTGCTTGTACGATGCTCAGGGAAGAGTAATTTATGCTTCCGGCTGCAATAAAGCGTATGAGTACGCAGGGGCGGCGCTGACAGCTTACAGGGAGGCCAGAGCGACAACAGATAAACGGACTGCAAATGCAAAATATACGAAAGCAATAAAAAATATTAATCTTGCGTTGTCGATTATTCCGGAAAGTGCGGAATATAGGTTGTTGGCTTCACAGATTTATCGTCATCGCGGCGGTTTGAGTTACGCAAAAAATTACTTTGCACAAGCATGCACGCTATATGAGAAGCAGCTTGAAGATTATCCCGACAGCGTAACGTTAAATTTGCAGTATGCCATAGCCTGCTATGCCGGTGATGCCCGCTATTATCCTGATTATGAGGACTATAAAAGCAGAGCTTGTTTATATGCGAAGCAGACATTAAAGCTGTTGGAACAGAATAAAACCCAATATAGTGAAGCAGATACTTTGCTTCCGAGATTATTGGCCTATGTGCTTTTGCAGGACTATGATGCGGCTGCAAGGACAGTAAAGCGTATAAACAGTATTTGCGGAAAATATTCACCGGCATATACTTTGGCGGAAGAATATGAGCGCCTGGCTGCTGACGGCCAATGGTTGTGGCGCGTGAGCAGTAAGGAAGATGCCGAAAAGGATTTCCTGTTATATTCCGTTGATGAATGGGGCATTTAGGACAATCATAGCTTTACTGCGGGATAATAAATTTAATTTATGGAGAGAGAAATGAAAAAGATTTTTACTGTATTATGCTTAATTGCGTTTTGCTTTATCACTGTCATATCAATGACAAATAGTGCTGCGGCAGCAGGCAGTAATGATTTTGCCAAGCATTCTATGGCTGCCAGACAAAAACAGGCTGTTCAACGTGACCGTATAGTAAATCAGCGTAGATATGCTTTGGAAAAGCAGGCGAGAGATTGGCAGAAAAGACGTAATCCGCTGGATGAGCTTTTTTCGCATCATAAGAATAAAAAATTTCATGGCGAACCGGCGCTGAATGCTCCTGCTTTTGCTGTAAGAGTATTGGAGCTGTGCAATACCGAACGTAGCAAGGTTGGGGTTGCTCCCTTAAGTCTTGCAGCTGATTTGCAGGATAGTGCGGCAATCAGAGCTGTTGAAATAACGCAGCTTATGTCGCATACAAGACCTGACGGCAGCAGATGCTTTTCTGTTGTAAAAAATAAAAACAATACTCTAGGTGAAAATATTGCCGCGGGAAGAGGTACTCCCGAAGGTGTTGTTGATCAATGGATGCATTCTGAAGGACATAAGGCTAATATTTTAAATCCTGTATTTAAGGAGCTGGGTGTTGGCTATTGTTGTGATGAAAATACTGAGTATGAATATTATTGGGTACAGATATTCAGAGGATAATGCTTAAAGGCAGGCTCTTTTTCTCCATTATTAGAAAATAGTAATAGTACAGCTTTTATTATAGAATGGGATAAAGAAGTTCATGCTGCTGACTACAAAGAACCAGTTAAAGATAATACTCCTGTTTACACTGGAGAACCATCTTATGATACAAATATATATGATGATTATCAAAATAACAGTAATGAGGAAGAAATTTCTGGTTAACTATGGTAGTGCAATTAATATATAGCTAAATTACAAGTATACTGTTATATTATCTATAGCAGTATACTTGTTCTACAATTTAATAATTGACAAGAAGTAGGGAGGCGTTTTGCTATGAAGCATGAAGTATTAAAGCTTAACAGTCATTGTAATTGTGAACTCGAATTTAATGAGATTGTGGAGGCAGTGGTATTAGTTTATAAGGATAGCGTGGATATCTATTACCAGCATACTAAGGATGAAATAGCTGTTTCTGTATTACCAGGTAAGAAGTGCTTAGCGATGTTGAGTACAACTGCTGATTACCTTCTGCTCAAGAAAAAAGGTAAAAAGCTTATTTTCAAACAAGGCTATACTTATAGTGAGTACCATTGTTATGAAACGATAAAGATAATATTTAAAAATAATGATGTTGTTGTCGAACGTAAAAAAGACAAGAGGGAAGAACGCATCAGGATATATGATCGGTTAGACGAAATGTTTGAGCGGATCAGCGAAGACTATGATAGGGGCCAAGAAGAGGAGGACGATCCTATTGCTGATTTAGGGGGTATGGATTTAGAGATTAACGCGGAAGGGGATTCAAGTGATGAATGATAATATAACAATTAAAAAGCTATTTTGTAATATGCTTAAATTTATGATAAGCGTTATGGCTTTATGCTGTAGTTTTAGCGTAGCGCTGGCCTAATATATTTTTTTGAAGTGATGATACGTAATGAAGTTTTACATGTTGATTCTTCAAATTAAGGGAATTAGTAGACATAGCGATTTTTCTTGCTATTTATCTAACAACTTCTTATAATTATAATTAGAAAAGTAATTAGCAAGGAGGTAGCCTATGTTAGAGGGTAAGAATATAGAATTCAAGCGTCAATATACTGATGATATTAAATACGCAGTGTTGGCGTTTGCTAATACTGAGGGAGGAACATTATATATTGGCATTAATGATGATGGCAGCGTGGAAGGAGTAGAAAATCCAGATGCTGTGATGCTGCAGGTAATGAACATGATTCGAGATACTATTCGACCTGATATTACAGTAGCAGTTGATTGCAGCACTGAGCTTATGGAGAATAAGCATGTTGTTGTGCTTACAATTCAGCGAGGAGTTGCCAGACCATATTATTTAGCTAATAAGGGAATTAGGCCAGCGGGAGTGTATGTAAGACAGGGGGCATCATCTGTTCCTGCATCAGAGACTGCCATTCTTCAAATGATTAAGGAATCGAGTGGCGACGTTTATGAAGAAGCACGTTCTTTAAACCAAAATCTGACGTTTAAAGAAGCAGAGGCATACTTTGCTAAAAAACACATGCAGTTTGGCGATGCGCAGAAGCGCACCTTGCAGCTAATTAGTGCGGATGGAACCTATTCCAATCTTGGTATGCTGCTTTCTGACCAATGCATTTCTATTATTAAGCTGGCAGTTTTTGAGGGTAGCAAAAAGACTGTTTTTCACGACCGTAAAGAATTGAGTGGTTCGTTGTTCAAGCAACTTGAAGATGCTTATGCTTATATTAATCAATTTAATTATACACGTTCAGAATTTCCTGGCTTGGAACGAGTAGACACACGGGACTATCCACCTGAGGCTGTGCGTGAGGCTTTATTGAATGCTGTAATCCATCGGGAATATGGCATTGGTGGACCGACACTGATTAGTATTTTTGATGACAGAATAGAATTTGTGACAATAGGAGGGTTGGTCAAGGGCTTGTCTTTAGCAGATATTAAGCTTGGCGTATCTATGCTGAGAAATAAAAATCTGGCGAATGTTTTTTATCGTTTGCATTTAATTGAAGCCTATGGAACGGGACTTTTAAAGATTGATGAGTGCTATGCGGATTGTGCAGTAAAGCCACAGCTTTTGGCAACAGATAATGCCTTTAAGCTTGTACTTCCTAATATTAATTTTGCTGCTAAACGGGTAAAGAATTATTCTTTGGCAGATGAAAGTAAGACTGCGTCCAAGAAAGAAGAGCGTTATCAAATTGTACTTGAATTAGCGCGCAAAAATTCTCTGGTTACGCGGAGTATGATAGAGAAGGCTTTGCATGTATCGACATCCACAGCAGTTCTTGTGCTCAAGAAGATGCTGCAGCTGGGGCTGTTAAAAAAATATGGCGAAGGCAGGAATGTAAGCTATTCGTTAGCTTGCTGAGAGAGACGATATTTTTTTACTTCCCCTTAACTTATGCTTCATGTAGATTTCATTTTACTGCTGCATTGCTCATCTTTGGCGTATATCGTAATATGTAAAAAAGGCAGACGCTCGCTTTATCGTCTGTAAGCGTCAAATCTACCG
>OGZC01000362.1_pt1 | contig 26449 bp, 23 predicted proteins | sample 1576751 | NCBI WGS metagenome assembly OGZC01 (sample SAMEA3541486, study PRJEB24748) | human gut metagenome | biome: human gut; feature: human-associated habitat; material: faeces | place: China | collected 2012
AGAACGCCAAGCAAAACGGTTTCAATAGCCAGATGGAATGATGTAGCATTTTGGGCTGGCGGCGGTGTCGGCCAACGTGTCCGCCAATCTGCTGGGTCTGGGCAATGCGGCCACGCCCCTGGGCATCCGAGCGGCCCGGCGCATGGCCCGGGGAACCGACGGCACCGCCGACGACGAGCTGTGCCGCCTGGTGGTGCTGAACACGGCGTCGCTGCAGCTGCTGCCCACCACGGTGGCCGGGGTGCGGGCGGCCTGCGGCTGCCGGACGCCCTTCGATATCCTGCCGGCGGTATGGCTGTCGTCGGCCATCTCCGTGACGGCGGGGCTGCTGGCGGCACGGCTGCTCCAGCGGGTGTGGAGGGACTGACATGGACCCCACGGCATTTGTGATCCCCTGTCTGCTGGCGGGGGTGGCCCTGTACGCCCTGACCCGGCGGGTGGACGTATACGCTGCCCTGACCCAGGGTGCCGGGGAGGGCCTGACGGTGGTGGCGAAAATTCTCCCGGCGCTGGTGGGGCTGCTGACGGCGGTGTATATGCTGCGGGCCTCCGGGGCCATGGACGCCCTGGCGGCGGCGCTGGCCCCGGTGCTGGGGCTTCTGGGGATCCCGCCGGAGACGGCGGCGCTGCTGCTGGTGCGGCCGGTCAGCGGTTCCGGGGCTCTGGCGGTGGGCAGCCAGATCATGGAGCAGTACGGCCCGGACTCCGCCGTGGGCCGCACGGCGGCAGTGATGCTGGGCTGCTCGGAGACCACCTTCTACACCGTGGCGGTGTACTTCGGCGCGGCGGGGATCCGGCGCGCTACCCTCACCGGTCTCTACGCCTCGGCCTTTACCGGCTGCCAGCTGGCCGGGCCGCTGCTGATCTCCGTCGGCCCAGCCTGGCAGACCTCAGCGCTGATAGCGATTGTCGCGGTCACCGCCGTCTGCCTGCTGATGCTGCGCCATCTGCCCACCGGCACTCGTGAAAGCCTCGGGGAGCGCGCCAGCTGGCGCAGCCTCGGCGCCTTTCTGCCGGTACTGGCCTCCGGGGTTTTCTGCTTCGCCTTCTTTGACGCCAGCATCCTCGCCCTGCTGCCGCTGTACGGCATGGACAAAGGGCTGAATGAAGGGCTGGCGGTGCTGCTGGTCACCGTGGTGCTTACCGGAGATGCGATGTTCCAGACCCCGCTCGGCTGGCTGGCCGACCGGGTCGGGATTCGCCGCGTGCATCTGAGCTGCGCGGTGGTTTTCAGCCTGTCGCTGCTGGCCCTGCCGCTGATGCTCGGCTCGCGCATTCAGCTGATGGCCATTTGTCTGCTGCTGGGCGCCGCGGCGGGCGCGCTTTATACCCTGTCGCTGGTGCGGGCGGGGAAAACCTTCAATGGGCAGAAGCTGATTATGATTAACGCCCTGTTCGGCTTTTTCTGGTCCGCCGGCAGCGTTGCCGGGCCGGTAGTCAGCGGCATGCTGATCGGCATCACTGGTTACGATGGCCTGATCGTCACCCTGGTGGCCAGCGGCGTGCTGTTCCTGTTGATTCAGTGTCTGTGCAAAAACGAGAAAACCCTGCTTGCCAGTGAGCAGGAAGATGACATGGACGAGGCGACGGAGTCCGCACGGTAGTCCTCACGGGCTGGCCTGGCGCCAGCCCTTTTTTATGGCCCTCACCGGAGGGTATCCTGTTCTTGCTGGCTCACTGCTGTTAACCATTGCCGGCCCCCAGCCGAGAGGAAATCCCATGGAAAGTAATACCTTACATCGTGGCAGATTGATCGATCATATTCTGCTGGTTGTCGAAGACTTTGAGGCAAGCAAAAACTTCTATACCGCCGTACTGTCGGCGCTGGAGATCCCGGTTATCACCACCGCCAATGAATACTTGCTGGCCGACGAACTGGTGGTGGCCTCACGCCACAGCCCGGAGGCTGCCGGGAAACTGACTGGGCGCCACCACCTGGCATTCCAGGCCAGAGATCGTGACATGGTGGACGCTTTTTACCATGCGGCGCTGACCCATGGCGGACGTGATAACGGCGCGCCTGGCGAACGACACTATCATCCTGGTTACTATGCCGCTTTTGTGCTGGATCCGCAGGGGAATAATATTGAGGCGGTGTACCATGGCAAGGCTGAGCGCAGCGCCGGGTCTGTTGCGATCAGCTTCACGCAGTAAGCGGGCGAAAGTCACATTTTCTTACCTGCGCAATTCCCATAATAAATGTGGGTGTTATCATTTCCTTGATGAATAATTCATACCCATAGCTGAGGCGTCGATGCTGGAAAACCTAATCATCTGATAATCAGACTTCCGACCATCACTGGCCGGACTGATTATCACTGCGCTGAAATCGAATGCGGACACTGGCGAGTGTTCGCCTATTTTGCCCATGATGATGACAAAGGTTTCCCGGTATGAATGTTTCCCCTCAGGAGCAAGCGACTTTATTCATTCTCGTCCCCTGCGGACAAACGCTCCACATCCACGCGATGGCAGCGAGACCCCTCCCTCGCATAAGAAACGTCACCCCCAGCCAGTTAACCCGGTGCGTTATCCCTCTGCCATGCTCGATCACTCCCTCTGCATGCCGTTGCGTTGCCTTACCCAATGACAGTCGCCAGGCGAATTTTATCTTTCGGTTTGTCATTCCGCGGCCAGCCTGTGACGACAGCCGCAAGGGATCCACATCAACCAGGCCCCGATACCAGGGAAACCGTCACCGACCAGGGAGTCTTCGCGTATGAAATTAGCGTTGGGACCGTACATCCGTTTTAGCAGAATCTTGTTATTTCCGCTGGCGATGGTTATCTATGATTTTTCTGCTTATCTGACTACCGATCTCATTCAGCCGGGTATTATCCACATCATCCGGGAATTGGAGGCTGATGTTGCGTTAGCCCCGGCCTCCGTCAGCCTCTATTTAGCCGGGGGGCTGGCATTACAGTGGCTGCTGGGGCCGCTCTCCGACCGCATTGGTCGCCGCCCCGTACTACTGACCGGAGCCATCATCTTTGCTTTGGCCTGCTTCAGCATGATCTTTGTCACGTCGATTGATCAATATCTTATCGCCCGTTTTATCCAGGGAACCAGTATCTGCTTCATTTCGACAGTCGGTTATGTCTCCATCCAGGAGGCTTTTGATGAAAAAGAGTCTATCCGCATTATGGCGGCGCTGACATCCATCGTTTTGCTGGCGCCGGTAATCGGGCCCCTGGCGGGCGCTGGCCTGATGAATTTCCTGCACTGGAAGTTATTGTTTGCGATCATCGGCGCCATGAGCTTGCTGGCCTGGGCGTTACTGATTTTTAACATGCCAGAAACGGTCACCTCTCAGGGCCGGGGGTTTCGTCCGGGAGAGGTATTTTCCGAGTTTGTCCGCGCCTTTAAACAGCCGGTGGTGCTCACGGGCGCGCTGGCGTTGTCATTCAGTAACCTGCCGATAATCACCTGGGTAGCACTCTCTCCGGTGATCCTGATCGATGACGGCGGAATGTCGCGCGGCGCCTATGCCTGGACCCAGGTGCCTGTCTTTGGCGGCGTTATTATTGCCAGCATCATCGTGGCCCGTTTTATCAAGGATCCGACCTCTCCCCGCTTTATCTGGCGCACTATCCCGCTACAGCTGACCGGGTTGTTGGTATTACTGGCGGGAAATATTGCATGGCCCCATACCTGGTGGTGGTCCGTTTCAGGAACAAGTCTCTATGCCCTCGGAACAGGCCTGTTGTTCCCCGTATTATTCCGTTTTGCGCTTTTTTCCCCACTCCCTGCCGAAAGGGACGGTTTCAGCCACCATCAACATTGTGGCGCTCAGTTTTATGGCGGCCTCGGTGGAAGTAGCGCGCTGGGTTTACTTCCAGGCTGGCGGCAGAATTGCTTTTCACTGCCTGGCGCTGATAGCAGGAATCGTCGTCATCATGCTGGTCTCGCGCTTGTTAAAACTCCGTCAGCAACATCTTCTTCAGCCAGCCTGAAGGTTTAGGCCTTTTTGCCCGCAACAGGAGAACACTATGTTTTCATACATTATGCTGGGAACGAACGATCTGCCACGCGCCATCAAGTTCTATGACCCGTTAATGGCGCTGCTGGGACACGTCAAAGCCGGCCGTAACGAACAGGGGGCGTCCTGGGGCACCTTCAACGGCAATCACACCTGCGGGCTGTGCGTGGGTGTTCCTTTTGACCAGCAGCCTGCCGGGGTGGGTAATGGAACGATGGTGGCGCTTAACGCCCGCTCCGTCGCACATATTGCGGAACTGCATGCCCTCGCCCTGCAACTCGGCGGACGTGACGAAGGCGGTCCCGGTCACCGGCCGCAGTATGGCGACGGTTTTCACAGCGCCTACGTCCGCGATCCCGACGGCAATAAGCTGGCGTTTGTTTACTATGCGTCTGCAGATTGAATGGCTGCAGCGGAGGTGGCTTATGCAGACGGAGATAAGGGAGTCAGGACGGCCAACTTCGCCGTCCTTATTCACCGAGGAATAAAAAGCCAGCAGCTCAAGCGCTGCGGCTTATCTTCCCGGCAAGTTATCTACCGCAAAGTGATAACGTAATCCGGCGTCGCGCATACAGCGTTTCCGCCGCCAGCTGAAAATCATATTCCATCGCCTTCAGCTTTTTCGTCTTGAGCTGTTTTAGTGGAATACCCTCGATATGCCCTGTCGCGACCAACCACCGGATTTCAGCCGTACTCAGCTTGAGCTGTTTTTTCAGTATTGATAGCAGGCTGATGCGAAATGGCTGACTGACTCTGACGCGCACCGTTATCCGCTGACATGCCATCAACGTAACCGACCATTGCTCGTGAATACGAAAATCAGGTTGCCCCGACGGCTCGGCGCGGTTGCGCTTCAGCGTCGCGAGGTCAGCGGCATAATAGTGAACCATGGCTGCATCGTTCTGCAGCAGGCGCTGAAGCAGTTCACGGTTTATCTTGCTGACGTGCAGCCTGGAAAACAGGGCGATATTCCAGGTGTAATCGCAGTGCGTGCATTTATAGATGCTCCAGATATCCAGCAGCTTCTTTTGCGAATTCACCCGGATGGCGCCGGAAGGCGCGAAGTCGCGTTTTACATTGCAGGCGGGGCAGCGTTTGGCAATGTGCTGATACCCCACGGGCGTGACCGTCCATGTAACTGTCATAACGTACCTTTTTTAACCCATACGAAACCGAGTCCGTGATTAACGGACCATGATTTTTGGCGTATGAAAAATAGTTAATCGCTATTTTTCAGTGGGTTAAAAAAAGATTTCCAACGTTATTTTCCTGGAGAAGTCCTAATCGACACCCTGAGATTAACAAAGGGGTTATCGCGGGATATATGAGCCCAGTCAATGTTTGCGCGGATGATTAAAAGCTTCGTCAATACACCCGGAATGCTCAGCGGGCTGGCATCGCGCCAGCCCGCCCGGTTTACAGCACCTTGCTGAGGAACGCGGCGGTGCGTGGGTTGCTCGGCGCGCTAAAGATCTGCCCCGGCTTGCCCTCTTCCTGAATCACGCCCTGGTCGATGAAGATCACCCGGTCGGCCACTTCGCGGGCAAAGCCCATTTCGTGGGTCACGATCACCATGGTCATCCCCTCGCTGGCGAGGTTTTTCATCACCTCCAGCACGTCGCCCACCAGCTCCGGATCCAGCGCCGAAGTGGGCTCATCGAACAGCATTATCGACGGCTTCATCGCCAGCGCGCGGGCGATGGCTACCCGCTGCTGCTGGCCGCCGGACAGGCTCGAGGGCCAGGCGTCGCGCTTATCGCTTAAGCCCACCTTCGCCAGCAAGGCTTCGGCCAGGTCGACCGCCTGCTGGCGCGGCATATTGCGCAGATTCATCGGCGCCATGATCAGGTTTTCCAGCACCGTCATGTGCGGGAACAGGTTAAAGCGCTGGAACACCATGCCGACGCTTTCGCGCATCTTGTTGAGGTCGGTGGTCCGGTCGTGGGCGGCAAAGCCGTTAACCACCACCTCGCCTTCGCTGACCGTCTCCAGGGCGTTCATGCAGCGCAGGAAGGTGCTTTTCCCCGAGCCGGATGGGCCGATGATGCACACCACTTCCTGCGGTTTAATATCGCAGCTGATGCCGCGCAGCACGTGGCTGTCGCCGAAGCGCTTATGTAAGTTATTAATGTGAATCACTTTTGCCAAACCTCTTTTCCAGACGGTTAACCAGCTGCGCCAGCAGGAAGGTGATCACCCAGTAGACCAGAGAGATGGTCAGGTAGGGTTCCCAGTAGGTGGCGTAGGCGCCGGAGACGGTGCGCGCGGCATAGGCCAGATCGGCCAGGCCAATCGCCGAGGCCAGCGACGAGTCTTTGACAATGGCGATGGCGTTATTGCCCAGCGGCGGCAGAATACGGCGAAACGCCTGCGGCAGGATCACCTTGCGCATGGTTTTCCACCACGGCATGCCCAGCGCGCGGGAGGCCTCCATCTGCCCTTTGTCGATCGACTGGATGCCGGCGCGGAAAATCTCCGACACATAGGCCCCGGCGTTAAGGGTGATCGCCACGATGCAGGAGAGGAACGCCCCGTAGCTGGCGCGCAGCTCGCGGGCAAAGTCGGCGCTCATCAGGCCGCTGGTCACCAGCAGGCCGTCGCGCGGGTTGATAAACAGCGGCACCAGCGCAAAGTGCACCACCATAATCTGCACGAACAGCGGCGTGCCGCGGAAGGCGCTGACGTAAAAGCGCACCGGAAACTGCACCAGGTAGCGGAGAATATATTTCCACGGCCCGTGCTCGGCCTTCGCCATCCGCCCGAGACCGAGAGTTAACCCCCACAGCGTCCCGAGGATCACGCAGATAATGGTACATTTAATCGTCATCAGGGCGCCGTCCACAAACAGCGGGCCGTACTCCTCGATGATCTCCCAACGGAATCCCGTCATAGTCCTTCCCTAAAAAATACGGCTATCGCCTGGGCGATAGCCGTGGTCACTGAAAAAGGTGGATTATTGCGCTGGCAGCGTCGGCACGTTGTCGTCGAACCAGGTTTTATAGATTTTGGCGTAAGTCCCGTCAGCAACGATCTTTTGCAGCCCGGCGTTGATTTTGCCCAGCAGTTCGCTGTTGCCTTTCGCCACCGCAATACCGAAATACTGACGCTCAAATTTGGCATCCGGCACCAGCTTGAACTGCTTCTCCGGGTGCTGTTTGATGTAGTACTTCACCACCCCGACGTCGCCAACCGCGGCGCTGACGCCGTCCTCAAACAGCTCCTGGAGCATCAGCGGGGTATTGTCGAAGCGCTTGATCGCGGTGCTGTTTTTACCCAGCACCTCAGAAACCACGATATCGCCGGTGCTGGAGTTCACCACCCCGACCTTCTCGTTTTTCAGGGCCGCCAGCGAATCCACCTGCGAGTCCTGAGCGACGACGATAGACTGTTCGGCCGGGAAATACGGCGCGGAGAAATCGACCATCTGTTTGCGTTTATCGGTGATGGTGATCCCGGAGATGATGATGTCGCGGTCGCCGGTGTTCAGCGTGGCGAAGATGCCTTCCCATGGGGTATTGACCAGCTTAACGTCAAAGCCTTCGGCTTTGGCGATGGCTTTGATGATGTCGATGTCGAAACCTTCCAGCTGTTTCTGGCTGTTTTCAAATTCAAACGGCCGGTAGGTGCCGCCGGAGCCGACGGTATAGGTTTCCGCAGCCGCCTGTCCGGCAGCCGTCAGCGCGGCTATCATGCAACACGCTTTGAGCAAATTCTTGACCATGAGATTTCCTTTTTATGCATTTATTTTGCATAAAAATACACACACTCACTTTTATATGCAACCGGAAACCTTCCCGCTGGTGAATTATCTTCTCAATGGCCCCGTTTACCGCCGGATTTACCGATAGCCCGATGCAGATCGTTGATTCGTTTCAGGGATTTCACCGTTTTTTGTGGCGTGGTAGAGGCCACCGACAGGACAATCATCTCGAGACAGACCAGCACCGTACCGTGCAGCGGCATCCGGCTACTGTCCCCGCCGCGCGGGACGTCGATCACCACCTGCGCCTCCTGGCTGAAGCGCGAGTCCACCGCCTGGGTCAGCAGGATGGTCGGAATACCCAGCCGCTTCGCCTCGCGCAGGGTGGTCAACCCTTCGCGATGGGGGGATTTTTGCCCCATCATGATCAGCACATCGCCGCGCTGCAGGCCGATAAGCTGTTCGGCAAGGCTAAAGCCCGTGCGGTTCATCACGTACGCCGGCAGGCCAATACGGCTGAACAACCGGGCGGTGTATTCGGCGAGGATCCCCGAGGCGCCGATACCGAAGATCCCCACCTGGCGCGCGTCGCTGAGCAATGCCACCGCCTGAGCCACCGCCGCGCGGTTGTCGGCCCGCGACAGGACCTCGCACACCCGCTGATGGCCTTCAAGCACAAAATCAATACTGGAGTTGACGTCGCTGGAGAGCGCGGTAACCGTCGAGCGCATCTTTTCCGCCGAGGTGACCGAGGTGCCGAACCAGCGCTCCATGGTCTGCTTAAGCTCGCGCAGCCCGGCGAAGCCCAGCGCCTGGATGGCACGCACCACCGTGGCGTCGGAGGTCTGGGTCGCGGTGGCGATCTCCATCGCCGTATGCTCCAGCACCACCTCGCGGTTGTCGTTGATATAGCTGACCACCGCCCGCAGCCGGGGGGAGAGCTGGTGCGCCCGGGCGCGATAGCGTTCGCCGAACAGATCGACTTTGCCCTTCTCTTTTTTTACCGCGCTTTTCATTTGGCCTCCGCCGGGATCGGCCTGCCGGCAATATGCGACTGCACCTGGGCCACCATCAGGGACAGCGCGGCGTAGGAGTTAGAGATCACCTCTTCCCGCGGCAGTAAAATATAGTGCCCGGTGCGGCAGGCGCGCATAAAGTCACACCAGCCGGGCATCACGCCCTCCATCGCCTGCAGCTCATCCTGCGGCTTACCGCCGGTATCCGACCGCCAGGTGGCGAAGACAAAATCAGCGTCCAGCTCCGGCAGCTGTTCCGCGCTGACGTCAATGCGCTGACCATCGGGGATCCGCTCAATCAGCGGCGGAAAGCGGAACCCGGCGTCGCGCAGCACCCGGCCCAGCGCATGATACGAATGATGCACCGTGACCTTGCCGTTGTTCGCCTGGATCACTGAGACGCTGTACTGCGGTGGGTTGACCATCGCTTTCAGCTGTTTAATTTGTTCCTGATAGCGGCGCTCGAGGATCGCCAGCCGCGGCTGGGTGCCGGTCAGCTGCGCCAGCTTGCGGTAAATCTCCGGGGCGCTGCCCTGCAGATGGTCGATGCTCACCGTCGGGGCAATCTTCTCCAGTTGCTCTACTGACACGTGGCGGCTGGGCTCAGTGATGATCAGATCCGGCCTGGCGGCGGCTACCGCTTCCAGATCGATATCGGCAGTGCCAATAAAGCGGATATCGCTGTTGTCGAAATCGACGCCGGTGAGCTGGGCGCTGGATCGCAGGTAGTGGCTGCCGTCCGGGCGCGTCCGGCCGTGGCTGGCGATCGGCGGCGCCCCGAGCTCAATCAGCGGAATGGTAATATCGAGATCGTGCATCGAAACGATACGCTGCGGATGCAGCGGCACGGTGACGGTGCGGCCTAAATCATCGGCGAAAGTTTGAGTCTGTGGGGCGGCGGCGCTGACGGCCCCCGTCAGCAACAGCAGCAATGAGACGAACCAACGCATACTACCTTCCTGGTTAAAGGGCATCACGGCGACGCCAGAGCAAGACAACGAAGAACGGGCAGCCCACCAGGGCAATGACAATCCCCGCCGGGATCTGCAGCGGGGCAAACGCCAGCCGGCCAAGGGTATCGGTCGCCAGCACCAGCAAGGCGCCAATCAGCGCGCTGCCGCACAGCAGCGATACCTGGCCGCCGCGCAGCACGAAACGCGCCATATGCGGCGCCATCAGGCCCACAAAACCCAGGCTGCCGACGCAGGAGACGCTGGCCGAGGTCAGCAGCACCGGGGCGAAAAAGCGCAGCACCGTCAGCTGCTGCAGACGTACGCCGAGGCCGATGGCGGTCCGGTCGCCCAGCAGCGCCACGTCCGCCGCCCGGGCGGTACAGAACAGGATGATGGCCCCGGGCAGCGCCCAGCAAAAAGCCACCGCCAGCAGCGGCCAGGTGGCGGCCTGCAGGCTGCCCGCCAGCCAGATCATCGCCGTCTGCACGTCGCGTACGTCGGCGGTGGTCATAAAGATGCCGACCGCGGCCGCCAGGCTCCAGGAGACGCCGATGCCAATTAAAATAAAGCGCGGCCGCGAACAGTCGCGGGCCAGCGTCAGGACCAGCAGGGCCACCGCTATGCCGCCGACCATCCCCGCCAGCGGCCGCCAGACCAGGCCTACCGCCGGGAAAAACAGCACCAGCGCCAGGACCACGATGCTGGCCCCCTCTTTGACGCCGATCAGCCCCGGGTCGGCCAGCCCGTTACGGGTGATGCTCTGCATCGCCGCGCCGGCCAGCCCCAGCATGGCCCCGCACAGCAGCGCCATCAGGATCCGCGGCAGGCGGATATCAAACAGAATAAAGCGCGGCTGCTCGCCCATCTCCTGCGGCGCCAGCAGGGCCCGCGCCAGCGTCGACGCGGGCAGCGGATAGCTGCCGCGGCTAAGGCTGTACAGCCCCAGCGCCAGCAGCGCCAGCACTATGCTGGCGGCAATTTTTAACGCCGCCGGACGCAGCAGCAGCTGGCGGGAGGCGAAAGCCAGCGGCCGAAAACCGGCCCGGTGAACGGCGCGCGTCATTTAAAAAACCTCGCGGCGATAAAGATAAACAACGGCGCGCCCACCAGGGCGGTCATCGCCCCGGTCGCCAGCTCCTGCGGCGCGACCAGCGTCCGGGCGGCGATATCCGCCAGCACCAGCGCCAGCGCTCCCACCGGCGCGGCCAGGGGCAGCGCCAGGCGGATATCTTCCGTCACCAGACGGCGCACCACGTGCGGCACCACCAGCCCGACGAAGCCGATCGGCCCGGCCACCGCCACCGCCGCGCCGCAGAGCAGCGCAATCGCCAGCAGGCCCAGCAGCCTCGTCTGGACGAGATTAACGCCAAGGCCCAGCGCCACCTTATCCCCCAGCGCCAGCACGTTGAGGCGTGGGGCAATGAGCAGCGCGACGCCAAGGCCGATCAGCGCCGGGACCAGCGCCGTCTGCAGCGTGCTCCAGTTCAGTCCGGCCAGGTCGCCGGCCAGCCAGGTGCGCATCGCCAGCAGCGTCTGTTCATCGAGAATTAATATCGCCGCCGTCACCGCCGACGCAAACCCTGACAGCGCCACTCCGCACAACGTGATGCGCAGCGGCGTCGCCCCGCCGCGCCCGGCAGAGGCCAGCGCCATCACGCCACCGAACAGCAGCCCCGCGCCGCAGGCGGCGGTCAGCGGGCGCCCGGCGGGGAAAGCGCCGAAGGACAGGCCCAGCGCCGAGGTCGCCACCACCGCCAGCGAGGCGCCGGCGTTAAGCCCGAGAATATGCGGCTCGCCAAGCGGGTTACGGATCACCGTCTGCAGCAGCAGCCCGGCGACGCCGAGCGCCGCGCCGGTCAGCAGCGCCGCCGCCAGCCGCACCAGACGCAGATCGATGATAATCCGCTGCTCAAAGTTACGCGGATCGTACTCCAGCAGCGCCTGCAGCACCGTCTGCGGGCCGATCCAGCGGGCGCCTAAGCCAAGATGCACCAGCGAGGCGGCGATAAGCAGCAGCGTTAGCAGAAGCAGCGCCAGCCGGGGGCGGGGGCGACGCCGCGCGGAAAGCAGGATGGCCACGCTCATTGTGCCGCTGCCTGGCGGTCGCGAAACGGCATAAAGAAGGGTTTGCCGGTTTGCGGGTTAATCGACATCTGCACGTCAACGTCAAACACGCGTTTAATCAGCTCAGGGCTACAGACATCGTTGTCGCTAATCGTGCCGGCGATGCGCCCCTGTTTAAGGAATACCAGCAGATCGGCGTAGTTCACCGCAAAGTTAAGGTCATGGAGCACCGTCACCACCGTGCGGCCATGTTCGCGGGTGAGGGTCTGGAGCAGCTCAAGGATATCGACCTGATAGCGCAGATCGAGCCAGGTGGTCGGCTCATCGAGCAGAATGGTGGCCGTTTGCTGCGCCAGCGCCATGGCGATCCAGCAGCGCTGACGCTGGCCGCCGGAGAGGCTGTCCACCGGCAGATGGGCGAATTCGGCGGTACCGGTTAAGCGCAGCGCCTCCTCTACCGCCAGCTCATCGGCCTCGGACCACTGGCGCATCAGCCCCTGCCACGGGTAGCGCCCGCGCGAGACCAGCTCGAAAACGGTCAATCCTTCCGGGGTCAACGGCGATTGCGGGAGGATGCCCAGCTGGCGCGAGACGGCTTTCGTCGGCATCTGGTGAATGGCTTGCCCGTCCAGACGCACGCAGCCGCCGAGCGGTTTCAGCATTCTGGCGATGGTCGAGAGCAGCGTGGATTTGCCGGATCCGTTCGCCCCGGCCAGCACCGTCATTTTGCCGGTGGGAATGGTCAGGTTGATATCGTCAACGATCAGGGTCTGGCCGTAGCCGGCCGACAAGGCATCCAGTACGATCCCCTGCTCTGCAGGTTTCACCCGCTGTGGCATAACTCGCTCCTGCGCCGCAGCGTTCCAGGCGATAGCTGGACATTCTGCAGTCAAATCAAAATAAATCTCATTCTCTTTTGATCATGACGGGGATGAATGTAGTAGTCAATACTCGCCATCGTCTTCAGACGGAGACGCTGACTACAGCGAGGCTGTGCCAACGCAATATAATTTAAATAAAATAATATCAGATAGATAACTACAGAACATTCCCTACTGGAGGTGTTTAAAACGTCCTGTTCCTCGCCGCTGAATTTTTATCTTGCATAACGTTTACTACTACATCCCTTCATGATTGAATGATTCTCAATTACACATCTGAAGGCGCATTCAGACGCTAAACAGAGTGCTTTTATTATTCAGGGCAATGATTTTATTGGCTTAATCTGACCGCAAAGGCAGATTCGTTCACGAGAAACAGATAATGACTCAACCCCATGTCGCCTGCAGGACGTTGCCAGGGCGCGCGCTTTTTTCGCTTCTTTTTTTAGCCTCACCGGGATTAATGGCCGCCGACAATCGCGCGGCGAAAAGTACTAACGACGCGGAAGAGACCATCACCGTAGTGGCCGACGGCGCGCAGCAGAGCGCCACCAGCGGCTATCAGCCGCTCAGCTCCGCCACCGCGACGCTAACCTCGATGCCGCTGCTGGATATTCCCCAGGTGGTCAATACCGTCAGCGATCGGGTTCTCGAAGATCAGCACGCCACCTCACTCGATGAGGCGCTGTATAACGTCGCTAACGTGGTGCAGACCAACACCCTCGGCGGTACCCAGGACGCCTTTACCCGCCGCGGCTTTGGCGCCAACCGCGACGGCTCGATCATGACCAACGGCCTGCGCACCGTGCTGCCGCGCAGCTTTAACGCCGCCACCGAACGGGTGGAAGTCCTGAAGGGGCCCGCCTCGACGCTGTACGGTATCCTCGACCCCGGCGGGCTGATCAACGTCATCACTAAACGGCCGGAGCGGCAGTTCTCCGGTTCGGTTTCCGGGACCTCCACCAGCTTTGGCGGCGGCACCGGCAGCGTCGACGTCACCGGCCCCATCGAAGGCACAAATCTGGCGTACCGACTGATTGGGGAATATCAGAATGAGGATTACTGGCGCAATTTCGGTAAAAACAAAAGCAGCTTTATCGCCCCTTCCCTGACCTGGTTTGGCGAGCGGGCAACGGTGACCGCGTCCTATTCGCACCGCGACTACAGCGCCCCCTTTGATCGCGGCACTATCTTCGATCTGAATACCGGCCATGCGGTTAACGTCGATCGCAAAACCCGCTTCGATGAAGCGTTTAATATTACCGATGGCTATTCCGATCTCGCTCAGCTCAACGCCGAGTATCGCCTTAACGACGCCTGGACCGCGCGCTTCGATTACAGCTACAGCCAGGATCACTATAACGATAACCAGGCGCGGGTGATGGCCTATGATTCGGCGACCGGCAACCTCACCCGCCGGGTCGATGGTACCCACGGTTCAACGCAGAAGATGCACTCCACCCGCGCCGACCTGCAGGGCAACGTGGTAGTGGGCGGCTTTTATAACGAGCTGCTGACCGGCGTCGCCTATGAGAATTACGATCTGCTGCGCACCGATATGCTGCGCTGTAAGAACGTCAAAGGCTTTAACATCTATCATCCGGTCTACGGCACTCTCGACACCTGTAATACCGTCTCCGCCTCCGACAGCGACCAGCGGATCCAGCAGGAGAGCTATGCCGCATACGTGCAGGACGCGCTGTACCTGACCGACAACTGGATCGCCGTCGCCGGCGTGCGCTACCAGTACTACACCCAGTACGCCGGTAAAGGCCGACCGTTTAATGTCAATACCGACAGCCGCGATGAGAAATGGACGCCGAAAGCCGGCCTGGTCTACAAGATCACGCCGAACGTCTCCCTGTTCGCCAACGTCGCCCAGTCGTTTATGCCGCAGTCGTCGATCGCCAGCTATATCGGCGAGCTGCCGCCGGAAGAGTCCACCTCTTACGAAGTGGGCGCCAAATTCGACCTGTTAAACGGCATTACCGCCAATATCGCGCTGTTTGATATTCACAAGCGTAACGTGCTGTACACCGAGAGCATTGGCGATGAGACGGTGGCCAAAACGGCGGGCAAAGTGCGTTCCCAGGGCGTGGAAGTGGATCTGGCGGGGTCCATCACCGATAACCTCAGCGTGATCGCCAGCTACGGCTACACCGACGCCAAAGTGCTGGAAGATCCGGATTACGCCGGTAAACCGCTGCCAAATGTACCGAAACATACCGGTTCGCTGTTCCTGACCTATGACATTCATAACGTCTATAACAGCAATACCCTGACCGTCGGCGGCGGCGGCCATGCGGTCAGCAAGCGTTCCGGCACCAACGGCGCGGATTATTATCTGCAGGGCTATGCGGTGGCGGATGTGTTTGCCGCCTATAAGATGAAGCTGCAGTATCCGGTGACGCTGCAGGTGAATGTGAAGAACCTGTTTGATAAGACCTACTACACTTCCTCGATCGGCACCAATAACCTCGGCAACCAGATTGGCGACCCGCGCGAAGTGCAGTTCACGGTGAAGATGGATTTTTAAGCCGGACCATGGCGTCGCGCCGGATATTCATTGCCGGGTGGCGCTGCGCTTGCGCCGGCCTACGTTTCCGTGACATTTGTCGCAGTTCGTAGGCCCGGTAAGGCGCAGCCGCCACCGGGCAAAAACAGGCGCCTGGCGCCGGATGCCCATTGCCGGGCGGCGCTGCGCTTGCGCCGGCCTACCTTTCCGTGACATTTGTCGCAGCGCCACCGGGGAATGCGTTCAGCTTACCAGTCCGCCTCCTGGCCGAGGATGCGCAATATATCCTGACGATGCTGCAGCAGCTGCGGGTTATCGCGATGACGGGGAAAAGCCAGCGGCAGCGCAAACTCGGCGATAATCCGCCCTGGACGCGGCGACATCACCAGCACCCGCTCGCACAGCAGCAGCGCCTCTTCGATATCGTGGGTCACCAGCAGGCTGGTATACCCCTGCTGCTGCCAGAGGGCGATCAGCTCCCGCTGCATACTGATGCGGGTCAGCGAATCGAGTTTGCCCAACGGCTCGTCGAGCAGCAGCAGACGCGGTTCGTTCAACAAGGCGCGCGCCAGCGCCGCACGCTGTGCCATCCCTCCGGACAGCTGCCGCGGCCACGCCTCGCTGAAGGCCTGCAGCCCGATGCGGTCAATCAACGCGTCTGCCTTCGCCTCCAGCCCCTTTTTCCCCTGCGCCTGCGGGCCCAGCAGCACGTTCTGCCGCACCGTCAGCCACGGATAGAGCGTCGGATCCTGAAACACCAGAATTCGCTCCGGCCCCGGGGCGCCGAGCGCCGCGCCGTCGATCTGCATCTGTCCGCTCTGCGGCGCTTCCAGCCCCGCCAGCAGCCGCAGCAGGGTTGATTTACCGCAGCCGGAAGGGCCCAGCAGCGCCACGCTTTCCCCCGGGCGCAGCTGCAGGCTAATATTCTCCAGCACCGGTACCGTCTGTTTGCCAAGCGTAAACGCATGATGAAGATGGCTGATGGATACCGCCGCGCCGCGCGCTATCGTCTCGGTTACCATTGCATCCCTCCTCGCTGCCAGCTCAGCAGCCGGTCACGCAGCATAAATAATCCGCTTATCAGGCCGGAGCATAACAAGGCCATCACCAGCAGCGCGGCATACATATTCGGATAGGCCGCCCAGCCCTGGGCCCACTGGAGGTAAAAGCCGATCCCCGACTTCACCCCGACCATTTCGGCGACAATCAGCACCGAAAACGACGCGCCGAGCCCCATAAACAGGCCGACAAAGACGTTCGGCAACGCGGCGGGGATCGCCACCCGCAGGATCAGGAAACGCTGGCTGGCGCCGAGGGTCCGCGCCACGTCGTACCACGCCTTATCAATGCCCATCACTCCGGACCAGGTCAGCACCGTGACCGGGAACCAGGTGCTCAGCGCGATCAAAAACACGCTGGCGCCGAAGCTCGAGGGAAAAATAAACAGGCACAGCGGCAGCAGCGCGGTGGACGGCACCGGCCCCAGCAGACGTAACACCGGATGCACCCAGTAGCCAATCCGTTGCGACCAGCCGATGGCCAGACCGGTGATGAACCCGCTGCTGGTACCCAGCAGCACACCGAGCCCCAGCAGCCCCAGGGAGTGCAGCAGGCTGTCGAGCAGGCGCGGCCAGTCGTCGTGCAGCACCTCGATCAGCGCCTGCGGCGGCGCGAAGAATGGTACCGGCAGCACGGCAGTTTTGGCGGTCAGCCCTTCCCAGACAGCAAACAGCACCGGCAGCAGCGCCAGCCACTTGCCGGCATGCAGCACACGCGCGCCGCGCGCCCGCCAGTAGCGATAGCTCAGCGCCAGCAGCAGCAAGCCGCCGCCGAGGGTGAATTGCGCCAGCGCCCAGCCTTCGCTAAACGGCCAGCGCCGCCCGGCGTCGGGCCAGGTCAGAGTAAACAGACCGCCCAGCAGCCACAGCGTGGCGGCCAGCAGCCCTTCTCCCCACAGCGGCGCGCGGCTGGTGGGGCGCGCCAGAGCCTGCTCAGGCGAATACGTTGGCATAGATACTCTCCGCGAACTGATGGGGATCGGTACCCGGCTTGATCACCTGCACCCGCTGCAGGTCGACCGCATACTGCGTCAGCTCTTTCACGAACGCTTCGCCCACCGCGTGATGGCCGTGGCCCTGCCCGTGGAGGATGCCGCTCACCTCCGCTTCACTGGTATTCAGGGCATGGGCGAGGAAGGATTGCGCCACGCTTTCCGGATGCGCAGCGGCATAGCTGTGCGCCTCAAGGATCGCCTGGGTGAGCGCCGCGGCGGCCGGTTTATGGTCCCGCGCCAGGCTCCCGCTCACCCCCAGCACGCAGCAGCTGAGGTTGGCATAATCCCCGGTCATATTGCTGGCGATCAGCTGATACTTACCGGTCTCCAGCAGACGATAGCTGAACGGCTCGCTGCCGCTGATGGCGGCGATTTCGCGCTTGTCCAGCGCCACGCTGAGCAGATCCGCCGGGTAGACTTTCCACTGCACGTCGCTGATCGGGTCGATACCGTGGCGCTTAAGCAGAATGGCGAAGAAGTTTTTATCTGGTCCGGCCATGTCGGTGACGCCGATGGTTTGCCCCTTCAGACTCTCGAGGCCGCCGAACGGCGAGTCTTTGGCCGTCAGCAGGTTCAGACAGCCGCCGTGGGTCCCGGCGGTTAGCTTGACGTCAAAGCCCTGCTCCAGCGCCTTCAGCCAGCGCAGCGCCATCCCCACCCCGGCGTCGGCCTTACCGGTGGCGATCGCCTCCAGCAGCACATCGGTGGAGTTGCCGAAGTTAACAAACTCAACGTCGAGGTTGTATTTACTGAATATCTTCTGCTGCTCGGCGACGGCGACCGGCGCGAGGCATACCGCGCTTTTGTTGATCGCCAGCTTGATCTTGTAGGGCTGCGGCAGGCGCAGCGCCGGATGGGCATCGCCGCCGGCCATGTCCGCCATATCATGAGCCCACAGCGGCAGAGAGACCCCGGCCAGCGCCAGGCCGCCGCTGAGCTGTAAAAAACGGCGGCGGGAAAAAGGGGTTCTGGTCATGGCGTCACCTCGGCGGCGGGCACGCTAAAACGGCGGTCAAAGGTCGGCTTCACGTCCAGCCGGGTGCGGATCAGGCCGTTGGCGAGATAAAAGTCCGCCGTTGCCTGCTGCTGGGCCACTGTTTCCTCGGCCAGAGGCTGCCACTGCGACTGGCGGTTGGCAAACTGCGCGCGGGCGATCTCCGCCGGAAAGCGGATGATCTCCCCCAACGTTTTGCCGTAGCTGTCGAGATTGGCGTAGGCCCAGCGCTCGGCGCCGGCCAGGCGCTGGAGATAATCCTGCAGCGCGGCGCGTTTATGCGGATCGTTAAGCGCGGAATCCGTTGCCGCGAGGAAGGTATTCCCCGGCAGCAGCCCTTTGCCGCTCACCAGGATCTGCCCCTCGTTGGTCTTCACCATTTGGGTGGTGTAGGGCTCCCAGGTCGCCCAGGCGTCCACCGAACCGTTTAGCAACGCCACTTTGGCGTCCACCGGGCCGAGGAATACCCACTGCACCTCCTTCGGTGAAATCCCCGCCTGCTCCAGCGCTTTCAGCGCCACGAAATGACCAATCGACCCTTTACCGGTGGCGATGCGTTTGCCTTTTAAATCAGCGCCGCTTTTTAACGTGCTGCCGGGTGATACCAGCACCGCGGTCCCCGCCGGGTTGCTTTTATCCACGGCAATAGCTTTGACCGGCGCACCGTTGGCCAGGGCGAAGAGCAACGGCGCATCGCCGATGATCCCCGCGTCCACGGCGCCCGCGTTGAGGGCTTCCGCCAGCGGCGCGGCGGCCGGGAACTCGGCCCACTTAATGTCGTAAGGGAGATTTTGCAGGGCGTTGGCCGCCTCCAGCTGCGAACGCATGCCGCCTTTTTGATCGGCGATACGCAGGGTAAGCCGCTCCTGCGCTGTCGCGTAGCCGCCCAGCGCCAGCAGCATCAGCGCGGCCGCCACCCGGCCTGAAAATGATAGACGCATCGTGATTATCCTTGTGATTGAAAGACGAAGTTGCCGGCTGCCAGCCAGGCGCTGTCGCTCTGTGGGGTATGTACCCGTCCGCAGAGCACATTGCGGTAGTGGCGTTCCAGCGGGTTCTGTCGGCTGAGACCATGATTGCCGGTCAGCTCGAGCGCAATATTCACCGCCTGAATGGCGTTGTCGGTGATGGTGACTTTCGCCAGATTGGCCTCGATGGCGGAAAAGCGCAGCGCGGCGGCCTGCTCCAGCAGGCTGCGGTTGACCAGCAGCAGCCCGGCGATCTGCCCGACTTTCTCCTGCACCCGTGGCAGACGAGAGAGCGGATGGCCGAGACCGGCGGGCACCCGCCCCGCCAGCCACCTCACCAGCCAGTCGTGAGCGGCGTGGGCAATGCTGTCATAGATCGCCGCCAGCAGCGCCGTCTGCCGGTTGGCGAACAGGCGAAACGGTTCGGCCTGGGCGGCGGGTGGCGCATCGGTCGGCCAGACATCCACCGCGTGCTCTGCCGCCACCCGCACGTGGTTAAAAATAACTTCATGGCTGCCGGTGGCCCGCATCCCGGCGTGATCCCAGCTCTTCACCACCGTGATACCCGGGCTGTCGCCAGGCACCAGCCAGGTACCCACCAGCGGCGGGTTATCATCGCTTCTGGCCCACACCGCCAGCCAGCGCAGCCCTTCAATGCCGGTGGTATAAATTTTATGGCCGCTGATGTCCCAGCCCTCCGCGCGACGGGTCGCCACGGTGTCCGGCAGGCCGCCCCGCGCCGGGGAGCCCAGCTCCGGCTCGACGCGCAGGCTGTTGATGAGGCCACCGTGTTCGACAGCATCGTGAAAAACCTGCTGGCGCAGCGGCGCGTGCCAGGCGTCGTTTTCCGCCAGCCGCAAATGGTGGAGATACTGCATGCAGACAATCAGCGCTGTCGCCGGCTCTCCCCAGGCGATGGCGGCGATGACCTGCTGCAGCTGGGCCAGACTGGCGCCCGCGCCGCCGCAGGATGGCGGCACGGCGAGACTTAACCAGCCCCCCGCACGCAGATGGTCGATATTACGCCAGGGAAACTCGCCGCTGGCGTCAAGGCTAGCCGCCTGCTCCGCCATCTGCTGGCGAAGCGCCGTCAGCTGCCGGGCCCAGTCGTCGCGCTCAGGATGGATCACGATGCGCGCTCCGCCACCGCACGCCGCGCGGCTTTTTCCCGGGCGATCGGCAGCAGCGCCCGGCCATAGTCGGCCGCGTCGTTCAGCGGATCGAAGCCGCGGATCAGGAAGTTACGCACGCCGAGGTCGTAGTAGTCGAGCAGCGCATCCGCCACCTGCTCCGGGGTGCCCACCAGCGCGGTGGAGTTATGTCCGCCGCCCACCAGCTGGGCGATGCCGGTCCACAGGCGTTTGTCCACCACTCTGCCCTGCGCCGCAGTAGCCCGCAGCCGCTGGGCGCCGATGCTGTCCGGTTTGGCTTTGAACCCGCCCCCGCGCTGCGCCGCCTGCTCGGTGGCGACGTGCAGGATATGCTCGGCTTTCTCCCAGGCTTCGGCTTCGCTGTCGGCGATAATCGGCCGGAACGAGACGCTGAAGCCGATATCACGCTGGTGTTTCGCCGCTTCGGCGCGCACCCGCTGGATGGTCTCGCCGGTTTGCGCCAGCGACTCGCCCCACAGCGCGAAGACGTCGGCATGTTTGCCGGCGACGGCGATGGCCGCTTCCGACGAGCCGCCGAAGTAGATGGGAAGATGCGGCTTTTGCAGCGGGCGAATGGCGGACCAGGCCTGCTCGGCCTGATAGAAATCGTTGTGAATATCCACCGGCTGCTCGCTGGTCCACACCTGGCGCACGGTGTCGAGGAAGGCGTCGGTGCGGGCGTAGCGCTGGTCGTGGTCGAGATAATCGCCATCCCGGCGCTGCTCGGCATCGTTGCCGCCGCTGATGATATGCACCGCCAAGCGGCCCCCCAGCAGGTGCTCAAGGGTAGCGAATTTGCGCGCGGCAAGGGTTGGGGAAACAAAACCGGGACGATGGGCCAGCAGGTACTGAATTTTCTGCGTCGACAGTCCCGCCAGGGCCGTCACCAGAAAGCCGTCGGGTTGATCGGACCAGTGGCCGACCAGCAGACGATCAAACCCGGCGGCTTCATGGGTTTGCGCAAAGCGAACGATATAGTCGCGGTCAAAGATCGGCCCCACCGGGGCAATCGTTTCGGAAGAGAGGCGGTGGCCAATCATGCCGAGAAACTGAATGCTCATGAACAACTCCTTGCGTCAGGGTAATGGAGTGGCCGCGACAGCGGCGCTGGTCATTACCCTATACAGAGCGTGTTAATGAGCAAAATGCATTTTTATCATATCTTAATATGCTTAATTAGCATTAAACAAAAATACATAGTGCTTTCAGTCGGATACGGTCAGCTGCTGCACCACTTTGCTGGCGAAAAAGGTCAGCGGCGGCTGCAGGTTCGCCAGATACTGGGCGTGGATCAGCCACAGTGAGACCGCAGGCTGAAAATCGCTGAGGCTGAGGACCGCGATCTCGTCCCGCCACGGGCTGCTGGCCAGCGCCGCCCTCGGCACCAGACCCAGCCCCAGCCCCTGCGCCACCAGCGCTATCTGCAGCTGCGCGCCCGCGCTCTCGACGTTGAGCGTCAACCGCAATCCCTGGCTCTGCAGCTCGCGAATGAGCCCGGCGCGCAGGCCACAGCCGTCGGGGTTAAGGATCCAGCCCCGTTCGGCGCACTCCCGCAGGGATGACGCGCGCAAATTCAAACGCCGGCCGACGATCGGCACCACCTCCAGGGGACACAGCAGGCGCCCGCTGTAGCCCTCGGCGAAGCTTTGCTGGGCGGGCCCCATCGCCAGCATGCCGTCCAGCTCGCCGTTTTCCAGCCGGCGCTGCAGCTGTCCGCTCCAGCCGCAGGTGATCTGCGGCGACAGTCCGGGAAACTGCTGGCTCAGCGCCGACAGCGCCGCCGGCAGGGCAATCTCGCTGAGACTCTGCGGCACGCCGAGACGCAGCGCGCCGCGCGGCTCGCCTTGCGGATCCAACAGGCTGTAGAGTTTTTTCGTCTCACGCTTAATGCTCAGACACTGCTCGTACACCCGGTGTCCGGCGGCGGTCAGGGTCAGCGGGCGGGTCTGGCGCTCTAACAGCGTGACGTTCAGCTCCTGTTCCAGACGCTGCAGGCGCCGGGTGATGGCCGACTGGGTGATCCCCAGATATTCCGCAGCCTGATTGAGGGAGGAAAACTGCACCGTGGCCAGCAAAGCGTCGATATCGTCAATGCGCATAGGAACCTTATGTGAAATTTGCATATTAATATATGCGTAAATTGCATTTAAATAATATTAACGCCTCTGTTAGCGTTTTGACCAGTCCCTCTGACAGGAACCGCACATGACTGCACCACGACTGGAAAAATTACGCCATTTCATTCATGAGGTAGACCGCCTGCACCGCGAACACCACCAGACCGCCCCGCTGCTTGACGCCGTGGCGCAGCGGCTGGCGGCGCTGGTGCGTTACGACGACTGGCTGCCGGAAGAGTACACCCTGCCGCATCCGCACCATTACCAGCAGTATCTGCTGCATGCCGACTCCGGGGAGCGCTTCTCGATTGTCAGCTTCGTCTGGGGACCGGGGCAAGCGACGCCGATCCATGACCACCGGGTGTGGGGGGCCATTGGGATGCTGCGCGGCGCGGAGGAAAACCAGCGCTACCAGCTGGATGCCGATGGCATACCGCGCGCGCTGGGCGCCGCCACGCTTCTGGAAGCAGGCCAGGTGGAGAAAGTCTCCGCTGACGATGGCGATATTCATCGCGTCAGCAATGCGCTGGCGGATCGCGTCTCTATCAGCATTCATGTCTACGGCGGCAATATCGGCGCGGTGAAGCGCGCCGTGTATACCCCGGAAGGGCAGCAGAAACCGTTTATCTCCGGCTACTCTAACCGCCATTTACCCAATATCTGGGATTCCTCCCGCGAACATCAAGGATAACCACTATGTCCACCTACGCTTATCGCCAGGCCGCCGGGATCCGCCAGGCGCTGCTCGACCGTCGTGAACTGGCGCTGATCGACGTCCGTGAAGAGGCCGATTTCGCCACCGCTCATCCGCTGTTTGCCGTCAATCTGCCGCTCAGCAAACTGGAGCTCGAGGTCCGCCGGCGGATACCGCGCTTCACCACCCCGCTCACCGTCTACGACAACGGCGAGGGTCTGGCGGAGATCGCCGTCGAACGGCTGCGGTCCTGGGGCTATCAGGATGTGGCCCTGCTGGCTGAGGGTCTCGCCGGCTGGCGCCGCAGCGGCGGCGAGCTGTTTCAGGACGTCAACTCCGCCAGTAAAGCCTTTGGCGAGCTGGTGGAAAGCGTGCGTCACACACCGTCGCTCAGCGCCCAGGAGGTTCAGGCGCTCATCGACAGCCGGCAGGAGGTGGTGATCGTCGACGCCCGGCGCTTCGATGAGTACCAGACCATGAGCATCCCCGGCAGCATCAGCGTGCCCGGCGGCGAGCTGGCCCTGCGGGTAGAGAGCCTGACGCCCTCCCCGCAGACGCCGGTTATCGTCAACTGCGCCGGACGCACCCGCAGCATCATTGGCACCCAGTCGCTGATCAACGCCGGCGTGCCAAACCCGGTCCATGCCCTGCGCAATGGCACTATCGGCTGGACGCTGGCCGGCCAGACGCTGGCGCACCAGCAACAGCGGCAATACGATCCCTCCGCCCGCGCCTCCGGCGCCCGGGCCGCTGCGGTGGCGCATTTTGCCGAACGGGCCGGGGTGGCGGTCATCGATGAGGCCACGCTGCAACGCTGGCAGCAGCAGAGCGACCGCACCACCTTCCTGTTTGATGTCCGCAGCCCCGAAGAGTACGCGGCGGGTCACTATCCCGGCAGCCTGAGCGCGCCAGGCGGCCAGCTGGTGCAGGAGACCGACCACTTCGCCAGCGTACGAGGGGCGCGCATTGTGCTGCTGGATGACGATGGCATCCGGGCGGCGATAACCGGCTCGTGGCTGGCGCAGATGGGCTGGGAGACGGCGCGGCTGAGCGCGCTGTCGACCAGCCAGTTGAGCGAACGCGGGGTGCCTGCCGCCGAGGTGCCGCCCGGCCCGCAGGCGGAGGAGATAAGCCCGACGCAGCTGGCGCAACAGCTGGAAGAACCCGGTACGGTGGTGCTCGATTTTACCACCAGCGCCAACTTTGTCGCTCGCCATATCCCCGGCGCGTGGTGGCTAACGCGCTCGCAGCTGCGCCAGGCCCTGGACGTGATCCCTCCCGCCCAACGTTACGTGGTGACCTGCGGCAGCAGTCTGCTGGCCCGCTACGCGGTGCCGGAGGTGGCGGCCTTGACCGGTAAACCGGTGCAGTTGCTTACCGGCGGGACGCTGGCGTGGATCGCCGCCGGTCTGCCGCTGACGCATGGCGACAGCGGCCTCGCCGTCGAGCGCCGTGACCGCTATCGTCGTCCGTACGAAGGAACCGATAATTCCGCCGAGGCCATGCAGGCCTATCTGGAGTGGGAGTTTGGCCTCGTGGATCAGCTGGCCCGCGACGGCACCCACGGTTTTCGGGTGCTCTAGCGCGAGCCCGCCTCAGGCTTCGCGCATGATCCACGAATACTGAAAGCTCTTCGGCGCCGGAAAATGGGTCCGGCGCCGGTAGGAGCCCAGCGACTGCGGGGTGCAGTAGGTACAACTCCCCAGCCATTCAACGCTCGCCGGCGCCACCCCCGCCTCTGCGAAGATCGCTTCGGCAAAGGCGCGCAGATCAAACCACAGATTATCGCTGCCGCGTGCGGCGGCTTTGAGCGGATCGCTGACCGGGCCCGAACGGGAGTGGAACAGCCGCTGGCGATGGCGGGCCACCCGGTCACCGCCGGGCTGGTCCAGCAGTTGCTGATAGAATCCGGCGGAGACTTCGTAACAGCAGGGGTGAATATGCGGCCCCACGGCGATGACCAGATCGGCCAATGCCACCCCCTGCTGGCGAAAACAGGCCAGACTGTTGTCGACAATACCGCTGACCAGCCCCTGCCAGCCGGCATGCACGCTGCAGACGTAGCGACCGTCGCGCGAGGCGATCAGCAGCGGCAGACAGTCGGCGGTCACCACCCCCACCTTTTGCCCGGCTACCGCGGTAAACACCGCGTCGGCGTGCGGGCGCGTCGGCAGCGGCTGCTGATAATGATGAACCTCATTACCATGCACCAGCTTCACCGGAGCCAGCTCGGCATAGGGAAAGGCGGCGGTTTCATGGACATCGAGAAAAGCGTGGCGGATGCCAGGGATCGCATTGAGCAAACGGGAGGTGTAAGCCATAGGGACGATAAGCGTCAGGGAATGATGTCTTACCTTAGGCCAGGGGACGCGGACAGGCAAGGCGGCGGCCCGGCATTTTTTTACCAGACCGCCGGATGCATATCAGACCATGGCCGCGCGCTGCTGGCGATGCATCAGCCAGAACACCGCCACGCCGGCCAGCACAATGCCCGGCGCCGAGGCCGCCATCACCCCGACGGTGCCGGTGCCGAGGGCCAGCATCTTGCCGGCCAGCAGCGGGCCGCTCATCGCCCCAAGACGCCCCACCGCCACGGCGGTGCCCACCCCGGTGGCGCGGATGGCCGCGGGATAAAAAAGCGGCGCCAGAGCGTAAAGCACACTTTGTCCGCCGGTGGCGAACAGCCCGGCGACAAACCCCGCCAGCAGCATGCCAGTCAGCGACGACGCGCTGCCCAGCGCCAACAGCGACGCCAGAATGCCGCTGTAGATCAGGAGCGACATCCGCAGCGGGGTGAGCTTATCCATTAGCGCCCCCAGCAGCAGCGTGCCGCAGGCGGCGCCGATCTGCAGAGAGAACATCACCCCGGCCGCCTGGCTGGCGCGGAATCCCTGGCCCACCAGCAGCATAGGCAGCCAGTTGATCAGCATATAGACCACCAGCAGGGTGAAAAAATAACCCAGCCACAGCAGCAGCGTAGCGGCGGCCTGGCCCGGGGCAAACAGGGTGCGCAGCGGCACGCTGGCCTCCGCGCGCTGAAACGCCTGCGACTCCGGCAGCCAGCGCATCAGCAATGGGATCAGCAGCAGCGGGACCACGCCGCCAATCCAGAAAATAATCTGCCAGGCCGCGGCGAGACCGGAAAAGCCCAGCGCTGCCGCCAGCGCGGCGCCAATGGGTACGCCGCAGTACATCAGGCTTACCGCCCGGCCGCGTAAACGTGAGCCAGCGGCTTCCGAGGTTAAGGCAATCAGGTTCGGCAATGCCGCCCCGAGCCCGACGCCGGTGAGCAGGCGCGCCAGCAGCAGCGTCGGGAAGCTCCATGCCAGCGCGGTGGCCAGCGAGAACAGGCCAAACAGCAGCA
>OGZC01000365.1_pt1 | contig 26375 bp, 27 predicted proteins | sample 1576751 | NCBI WGS metagenome assembly OGZC01 (sample SAMEA3541486, study PRJEB24748) | human gut metagenome | biome: human gut; feature: human-associated habitat; material: faeces | place: China | collected 2012
CATTTCCCAATCGTATTCCACTTCCGGTATATCGGAATAAGGGACCCCCACCATCTCCCCCATCCTCAACCGGGAGTATGTGGTGAAGGAGGGCAAGGCCCCGACCGCCAGAGAGCGTGAAGAGAAGGAAGCCGAAGTGGAAGCGGCTTTCTCCGACCGCGGGAAAGAGAAAAAGTAACGCCGCCGGGTGTGTATGCAAAGAGCCTGCTACTTGTGAGGTAGCAGGCTCTTTTATACGTATATCCGTGTTATTGCTGCTTTTTGTAGGCTTCGATGCCGCTGCGCAGGAATTGCACGAAGTTTTCGACGTTGAGGTCGTATCCGCGCGGCGGCACGAGCGTTTTCCCGTCGCGGCCCTGCAGTACGTAGTAGGGCTGGGCGTTGACCCCGAAGGTCTTCAGCGCGTAGTAGGAGTTGATTTTGCCGAGGCTCTTGAGCACCTTGCCCGCATCGGTGGTCACCCATTCGCTCTCGGGAAGCACTTTCTTGTCGTCGGAGTAGAGCGCCACGATCACGTAGTCGTTGCGCAGGATGTCCAGCACCTGCGGGTCGGACCATACGCGGGCCTCCATTTCGCGGCAGTTGACGCATCCGTGGCCCGTGAAGTCGATGAAGAGCGGCTTGCCGACCTTGGCGGCGTATGCCTCGGCCTCCTTGAGATCGAAGAATCCTTCGAGGTTGTGCGGCAGGTGGAGGAAGTCGCTGTGTTTGGGCTTCTGTCCGTCGACGGTCAGCAGCATGCGCGCCTCGCCGCCTGCCGGGGCCGGTCCGGAGCCGTCCTGTTGTCCGATGACGAAGTCCTGCGTGTGCAGGGGCGGCAGGTAGCCCGAAAGACCTTTGAGCGGGGCGCCCCACATGCCGGGGACGAGGTAGACGACCAGCGAGAAGGTGACGATGGCCAGCGCCAGGCGTCCTACGCCGAGGTAGGGCATGTCGCTGTCGTGGGCGAACTTGATTTTACCCAGCAGGTAGAGACCCAGCAGCGAGAAGGTCACGATCCACACGGCGAGGTAGATCTCCCGGTCGAGCAGTCCCCAGTGGTAGGTCTGGTCGGCCACCGAGAGGAACTTCATGCCCAGCGCGACTTCGATGAATCCCAGCACGACCTTCACTGAATTGAGCCATCCGCCGCTCTTGGGCAGCTTCTTGAGCATCGAGGGGAAGAAGGCGAAGAGGGTGAACGGCAGCGCGAAGGCGACGGAGAAGGCCAGCATCGTCACGATCGGACTCCAGAACTCTCCGGCGGTGGATTTGATCAGCACCGAGCCGACGATGGGTCCGGTGCACGAGAACGACACCAGCACGAGCGTCAGGGCCATGAAGAAGATGCCGGCAAGGCCTTTGGAGTCGGCTTTGGAGTCGGTTTTATTGACCATCCACGAGGGCATCGTGATCTCGAACGCGCCGAAGAACGATGCGGCGAAGACCATGAACACCAGGAAGAAGAGGATGTTCGGGAGCCAGTGCGTGGCCAGCCAGTTGAAGATGTCGGCCGTCACGGCGTCGCCGCCCACCAGGCGGGTGATCAGGATGATCGCCGCGATGGGCAGCGTGTAGAGGGCCACGATGAAGAACCCGTACATGCCGGCGCGGATGCGGCCCAGCGCGGGGCTTCCGGAGCCTTTCATAAAGAACGAGACGGTCATCGGGACCATCGGGAAGACGCAGGGGGTCAGGAGGGCGGCGAAGCCCCACAGAATGGCTTCGATGATCAGCCCCCACAGCGAGCCGCCGCCTGCGGCGTCCTTCTGTGCGGGAGCGATTTCGGCCGCAGGGACGGTTTCCGGTGCCGCGGCGCTCTCCTTGGCCGGAGTTTCCGCGGGCTGCACGGCGGGCATCCGAACACGCCGCTCTGCACCTTCTCCACAAGCGTTTCTTCCGGATAGAATCTTTCCGTTTCCAATTTTTCATTCATCATTCTTAATTCTTCATTTTCAATTTGCCTGCCCCGTTCTTCTTCATTTCCTCCCACATCTCTTCACTGTACTCCTTTTCCTCCACATAGTCCAGGTTGCCCTGTTCGTCCATCACCCAACAGCCGAAGCACCCGAAGTTGTATTTTTTCAACCCCTTCTTGTTCTGTTCACGCCATTGGCGTTCATCCCCGATACCGATGCGGATGCCGGTAGGGTCATGCAGGTCGATACCGAGTGTCAGCATACTGCCTTCGTCAACCAGTGTCAAAGGCTCACCGTTCTGCAGACAGTTCAGTTCGGCGTTGCTCAGTTCAAAATAATCGCAGAAGTATTGCAGGTTGCGGCCGATGACGGGTGTCGGCACGGAAAGAATCTGTCTGGTGCCTTCGTCTATCTGGTGGAAGGCTTGCACTTGTCTGCCGTCCGCATCGGTCATGGCAGCCATCACCGCTTTCCCGGCTTCCAGCTTTTGGCGGTTTGCCTCGCTGAATTGCTCCAACCGGCTTTGGGCAAGTACCGGATAAAACAGGATGTCCGCTTCCCTTGTTTCGGTTCTGACCAATGCGAAGCGTGTGCGCCCTTGTATGATATTCCCTCCTTCATCCGTGATATGGATAGGCAGCACAGGCGAACGGTAGCCGTCACACACCTGTTGCAACACCGATTGCGGCAAGTCGCCGATCATTTCGCGGGTCAGCCCGAATTTTTCGAGGATGCCGTAAGGTATTTCTTCCTCCTTGAATTTGTGTTGATAGTTCATAATCCTTTGGGTATAAGTTCACTTTTGGGGGCAAAATAAATTCATCGTCTGCGCCTGCATCGGGCGGAAACGATAAATCGTTCCGTTTTTGAAGTTATTTATGGAAACACGGAAAAATCAGACTGTCAATCATACTCCAAACGGAAAATCCAACCCACTTCCGGCGTGTGGCGGCTACGGGTATGATTACCGGGTATGATTGCCTATACAAGGTTAAAGTTCAGTGCTTTTCATCCACTATATGAAAGGTGTCCGAAGTTCTTTCCCTACCTTTGTCCGTATGAAAGTGATTCTTATATTATCCATGCTTTCGGTGTGTCTGTCCGCTAAAGCGCAGTTCCACACCGTAGCCGGGCGGCAGCCGGTCTGTCGCATAGACACAAAAAAAGACCTTCCCCAAGCGGAAAAGGTCTTCTGTCAAGACAAGGAATCTGTTTCTACGGCAGGGAAATCCCCTGCCAATGAGTATGGCGAGTGGGTGCGGCGATACATGAGCGTCTCCTATCCGTTGAAGCGTATTACTGTCACTTCGCCTTATGGTTTCCGTATCGACCCTTTCAGCAAGAAGCGCAGTCGGCACAACGGGATCGACCTGCGTGCCAAAGGTGAAGAAGCTTACGCCATGTTGTCGGGCGTGGTGGTCAAGGTGGGGTACGACAGGCGTTCGGGTAACTTCGTCACCCTCCGCCACGGCGACTATACTGTCAGCTATTGCCACCTTTCCCAAGTCCTGGTTCGTCGGGGGGCTTCCGTCATGCCTGGCGAGGTGATTGCCATTACCGGCAACACGGGGCACAGTACCGGTCCCCATTTGCACCTTACCTGCAAATATGAGAATCATTGTGTCGACCCGGATGTTCTTTTGCAGTTCATCCGGGAGACGAAGAAGGAAGCGGTAACACAATTGGGTGTTTTGGAGTGATTTTTTATATTGTACTCTTTAGGGAAGCAGCCCTTAAATGAAACAATTATATTATCTATCAGTTAAATCCTAACGAAGAAAATTCGTCCCTGTCTTATACAGGGACTTGACTAAGTTTCTTCTTCAAATACCAGACGACAATTCCATTGTAAGGTTTATACCGGCCGTCACGGTCTTTCGCATCCCAATGGTTTAATAGGTTTCTTATTTGGGTAGCTTTCCAACGCCTTTTTTTTTGCAGTTGCTGGATTACTCCTTTCAAGGTGGACTTACGGTTGTTCTTCAACAAAGAATGGTTTAGATTGAGAATCTCATTTATTTCCGTATCATACTGTTCTATCCCACACTTTATTGTCCCGTCCTTAGTGCTATATGATAGTGTGTCAATGAAAGATTGGTCAAACAAGTTGAAAGAAACATCATTATTCCCTTTTGACTTGTCACAGTGAAATTTACTGTCAATTGCACCGGGACAGCAAATCACCATGTTTCGGTAATCAAGTTTGCGGTCCTCATGCTTCTCTCTGCAAAGTATATGGTCAATTCGGGTTGTTTCATTACTATTAGCGTCCTTGGCAGGAATCCGCCGCATGCAATATGCGCATATATAACCTTGTTCTTCTAATAAAGAAGAACGTAATTCGGGTTTAGATTGGTAAACTGCTCCGGGAGTCTGGCGATAGGCAGTCCATTCCTTAGGTTCAGCATTCTTATCAATTTTCCTCATCGTCCTCTACAATAGAAAAATCCAACATAGCCTCGGCTTCGGCCAGCTCTGGCAACTTGTCTCCAAAACGTGCTTGCATATCTCGTAAGAACGTACGGGCTTCTTCCGAACCGGAATCTATTAAATCGAACAGTTTGCCCAACAGGTTGTCTACCTCTTGTGCTCTTGGAGTTTGATTCAATATCACATCGGTTATTGTGGATGCATCCATGCCGTATGTCTGTCTTTCTTGGATATGATAGTTCTCATTCTCATAGTTCAATTGATAAACAATATTATTAGCATTATTTTCAATACTGGTCATTACCATTGGAGCATGAGTTGTCACTATGAACTGAATCATAGGAAAAGCATTATGCAGTCCTTGCAATACCCTTGCCTGAAGAGTAGGATGTAGGTGCATATCTATCTCATCAATTAATACTGTGCCTTTTGTCCACAATGCAGATTCGGCACCGTATAGACGGCCGTTGAGCAAGGCGCAGCGAAAGGCGATATCCGTAACGATATTCACCAGACGTCTGTAGCCGTCTGACAAGTGGTCGGCATCTACTTCGCGTCCATCGGAGAATACATAATATACCTTCCCCTGATTGTGTCGGATGTGCATATCCTGAATGATACCGCATCCCTTGTTATTGGTTCCCAAAGCATTGGCAATGGCTGTTCGTACCGTCTCTATTTCGTGCAGGTTCTTTTGTCCTTCTTGCAATATCAGCAGTCGTTTCAACCAATAGCGGAAGAAGCCGTCTCCATTCAGACACTCATAGTAACCAAAGGAGGTTTTCTGTGCATATTCCTTGAATTTGCTCGCATTGATATTCCGGTTGGCATGGATATCTTCTGTTGAGAAACTGCACCACACAGGCAATGCTTCATTGCTACTTAATATTGTTTTGGCGTAATTGCGGTAATTCTCGATACCACCGATTAAGGCACGGTTGTTCTTTTTGCTGTTTTTCTGGATGATATATTCTTCTTCTTTCTGTCCGGGAATGAAATCCCCGTCTGCCATTGCAGTTGCCGCATATTGATTGGAATCAGGAACAAAGTAAATCTTTACCGGCTGTTCCGGTTGGATGTTTCCATTGATTATCTGTACGGTAAAATCGTCATCTCCCGGACTGATCCAACGTGTATTCTCATCACTGTACCCTGCAAAAAAGGAACTCAATACATACTGACAAGCTTTTAAAACGGTTGTTTTTCCACTTGCATTATCACCGATAAGCAGGTTTATTCCGGATTTGAAGTCAATACTCAAATCCGTGTAGCATCTAAAATGTTCCAGGCGTATCTGTTTCATACTGTTTATATATGGTTTCCTTTGATTTCTTATGGCAAAAATAATCATTTCAAAGAACAATATCTAAAAAATACTCGTTAATCTTACACAATCTATAGTTCAATGGCAATATTCCCGTATTTTTCTCTATTTGGGGTAATAAACTGAAAGCTATAATTTTTTTTATATTTTTTCTTGCAAAATACACGCTAATAATTTGTCAGTATGGACTTTGTTTGTTACCTTTACATTTTAATCAACCACTTAAACACCAAAATATATGGACGCTCTGATAATACTTTTGGTAGGTTATGTAATACTCAAAAGCATATTTTCCGGTGGGGATGACTACGATAAAAAGCCCAAACGCCGCAAAAGGAAAAAGAAATCATCCTTTTGGGATGATACCCCCACGTATTCCGATTACGACACGTGGAGTCGCTCGCATGGGGATAAGAACAGCCTGTAAAATAGTTTGAAGACGAATTTATTTGTTCTAAGTTCTTGGACAATCCAAAAGAAAGTTGTTCTTTTGTACTGCTAGAATCCGCCACGCTTCCCGTAGAACAGCGTACCAGGGCGGAACTTTTTTTATAACCTATTGGATACACTATATACTTCCAACCATCTTAAATTAAAAATCGTTATTTCCTTAATCAACTTTCATACATTATAATATTTTGTGTAACTTTGCAATAAATTGGTGTGTAATATCACCATTTAGTGTAGAATGGGTTTATCTCATTCAATTCGTATTCGTGTGAACTTGTAAAGAGAAAACTGGTAATTTTCAAGAAAGACAAGGATATACGAAGCGAGTGTGTCGTATTTGTTTAAATACGGCACAGGTCGCTCGTTTTGTCTTTCGGGTATACCAGTGCCTCTCTTTACAAAATGAGTGAACTCTGTGCCTTTCAATATATTAGATATGGTAAAGAGTTTACTTAAAGAAATTTAATAAACTATTTACCCTATCGTTATGGCAGAGACAGATTGGTTCAATAAACCTGTGGAAAATTCAAGAGAACTTATTCTGAAGGAAGCTTTTAAATTATTCCTTCAGAAGAATGTGGAGAAAGTGACGGTTCCGGAGTTGGAACGGGTTACTAAGTTGCAAAGGGGAGCTATCTTTTATCATTTTAAAGATAAAGAAGCAATATTCAAGGATGCAGTTAAACAATATTTTTTTTCCCCATTGAATATATTTTATCCTATTAATTCTAATAATGTGCATTCTTTGGAGGAATATTGGGATAAGAAAAACGAGCATTTAAATAAAATCCAAAATTGGTTTGAACAAGAAAGTATTCCAATAAGTCCTTATTCTGCATTTTTTCATCTAGCGGAACAGGCAAACTTATACCTTCCTACTTTCAAAGAAGATATGCGGAATTTGTTGAAAGCAGAGAGAGAGTGTTGGATTCAAGTATCTTCTGAAAAATCTAAATTATCTTGCGGAAATATATATTTTTGCTCAATAGCAGATATATTGGAAAATATGTTTTTGGCTAAATGTTTCAAGTATTGCTATAACATAAATAATATGCCAGATTACAAATCTACCTATATTGGAGATATTGAACAGCTTCTTAAATGAAATTACAATTCTCTTGTAATCTTGTATTTGCGTTAAAAAAAACAATTATGTGCCATTGATTCTTTTGTTTTTATTAAATTTGCAACAAATATTATGTATTATGAGATATAAAGATCCGAATAATGTTAGTAAGCAGAAGATTCTGTTGGAAAGTTTTAAATTGTTTGCCACAAAACCTTTTAGCGATATTACTTTTACTGATATAGAAAAAGTAACTGGATTAAGTAGAGGGGCTATATTATATCATTTCAAATCTAAAGATGAGATATTGGCGTCAATTATTGAGAGGTTTATTATTAATAAAGAGTATGATTTACCAACAATAGATGTTTCAAAAAGCATGTGGGATAATATCAAAAGTTTTATTGCTGTAAAACAACGACAACAAGAGTTTTTCACAAGTATAGGTATTCAAAATATAAATCGTGCATTTATTTATATTGCCGCAAATTGCATGAATCTTTTGAAAGAAATCCCCAATGAAACACAGCAGCGTTTAGAAAAAGAAAAAAAATATTGGAAAGAACTTTTGTTATTAGGTATAGAAAAGCAGGAAATAAAAAATAGTGTAGATGTCGAGATTGAAAAATTGTCATTTATGGAAATTTATTATGGCTATTCTTATATGAGTATGACTACTCCTAATGGATACGATACGAATTGTTTATTAGAAAAATTTCAGCATTTGTATTTTAAACTGGCGCATTAAAGCTTAATTTTTCGAAAAAAAAATACTATTTTATCTATTCGTATATAATTAATAGTACTTTTGCAGAGATAGACAGGATGTACTGTTTGTTTAATTAAACTATTAATGTTATATTATGGATAAAAATGTTTATATTACCAAATTGTCTAGTTTCTTACCGAATGAACCGGTTGAAAACGATAAAATGGAAGATTCCCTTGGGTATATAGGAGGGCATTCTTCGCGTATAAAGAGGATTATTCTCAGTCAAAATCAAATTAAGCAAAGATATTATGCTATAAAAGATGGAAATTATACCCATACTAATGCGGAACTCATGGCAAATGCTATTGCTGGCTTATTTGATGATGGATTTGCAGCTAAGGATATTCAACTATTATCATGTGGAACTTCTACGCCTGACCAAATGATGCCTTCACATACATCAATGGTTCATGGTTTGCTAAAGGACAGTAATCCTATTCCGATTTTATCTCCTTCTGGAGTATGTTGCTCTGCCGCCCATGCTTTGGAATATTGTTTCTTATCCGTATTATCTGGGCATACAAATAATGCTATATGTGGAGGCTCAGAATTATTTTCTCCCTTACTTCGTTCAAACATCTTTGAGGAAGAATATAAAGCAATAAGTCAAATTCAATCCAATCCATATATTGCATTTGAAAAAGATTTTCTTAGGTGGATGTTATCTGATGGTGCAGGATGTGCATTGTTGTCAGATATGCCGTCAGATGGAATATCATTAAAAATAGAATGGATCGAATCTGTATCCTATGCAAATGAACTTGACGTATGTATGTCACAAGGATTACAAAATACAACAAGTGGAGAATGGACTAGTTGGAAGATTATGCGCCCTGTTGATTGGCAGATGCAATCAATTTTTGCAATAAAGCAAAACACAAAATTATTGGCGAAGTATGGCGTTGAAAAATCCGTGCAGCATATAGCTAATAGTTGCAAGAAACACCAATTAAACTTTGCGGATGTGGACTATTTTCTTCCGCATATCTCTTCTATGTTTTTCTATGACAAATTAGCAGATAAACTGAAAGAAAAAGGATTGTTACTTGATGAACAAAAATGGTTTACTAATCTTAGTTATGTAGGAAATGTAGGAGCAGCAAGTATTTTTATAATGCTTGAGGAATTATTTCATTCATCCAAATTAAAAAATGGGGAATTAATTTATTTATTTATACCAGAAAGTGGACGGTTCTCTTATACAACAGCTTTATTAAAAGTTGAATGTGTATAAAAGCGTAAGCATCCGGTAAACCACGCATTTTTTCTTCAAACTTCCGTCATTAACTTTACGTTCAAAAAACAAAGTTATGATGACACGAGAAGAAGTAGCAGAGATAATGAACTACTGTAAAGAGTACAAAGTGACTTATAAGTCAAGATTAGAGGAACTCAATATCCCTGTATGGCGGTTTTATGACAGCAAATCCCGTTATGCCGCCGAGCAATCATTGGGTAAAACGGCTCAAGGTTAGTTTATCGAGCTTCCACACAGCGGATCTTTTGTTCCGGTTCTTTTATTTGCTGGTACAACCGGACGGAAACAGAAAAGTACACCGGCTGGTAGTGTCATACGCATCTGCGGTGAGTTAAATGGAAATGAACTGTTTTCAATCATCCGGGCCTGCAACCATGTTCAGCCTTAATGACAGTATGCGCTAACCGTCCGACTGATATGTGCAAAAGCTTCCATACCCTCAGCGGTATCATCACAGACGCCATGGGGCAGGACCCCTGCAACGGCAACGTGTATATCTTCATAAACCGTGCCCGTAACCGTATAAAACTCCTGCATTGGGAGCCAGGCGGCATGGTGCTATATTCCAAACTTCTGGAAGCCGGCACTTTAGGCAAGCCTGATTCTGCCAGCGATAATGAGGTTTGTGCAAATATAGAATGGCGAGAACTTGTCATGATTGTGGAGGGTATCATGGAAGCCCGCGATTCGCGACGCACGAGACTTGAAAACCTGCAAAAAGCTTCGAAAATAGTACCGTTTTTTGACTTCGTTCGCTTTTGTATATCATTGAATTTTAGTGTATTTACATTGTGAAACAATGAGATGCAGATGCTTACAGAAGAACAGGAAAAAGCCTGATTGGAAGAAAATGAGAAGCTCCGTCAGGATAAAGCGGTGCTTATCAGCAGGGGTTCCTCGCTGGAACAATCCCTGTACTGACTCCGGAAAAAAGTCTTTGACCGGATGAACGAGAAGAGTCTTCCGCTTGATCCCAACCAGCTGTTCCTGTTCTCAAAGGTGGCATTGTGCAATGCGATGGCTATGCAGCTTACGAACAGTTTGAGCAGATGAAAGGAATCACTCTGGTCGGCTGTTGGGCACATGGCAGAAGGAAGTACGTGGATACCCTGGAAGAAAACAGGACGCTGGCCACACAGGCGATTCACTACATCGGTAGGCTGTACAAGGTAGAGTCTGATGCCGGTTAAGCCGGACTCACAGCTGAAGAGCGTAAGAAAAAACGTATCCGTGAGGCCTATCCGCTGATACTTGAATTTGAAAAGTGGCTGCAGGACGCTTATCTTAGAGTGTTTCCTAAAAGGCGCATGGGTAAAGCTATTGAATATACGTACGCGCTTCTTCCAAGGCTTTCTAGATACGTAAACGACGGAAGAATAGAAATTGATGACAACCGCATAGAAAATGCCATAAAACCCTTTGGCTTTGGGAAGAAAGAACTATCTGTTCTGCGGCAACGACACATCCGCATACAGGGCTGCCATCGTGTACTCTCTGACAGCCTCCTGCAAGTCTGCAGAAGTAGGCCCTAGAATCTGGATGGAAGATGTCCTGAGTAAAATCCCATATAATGAAAGGGATAAAAAGGATATGACAGAACTTCTACCATGTAATTGGGCAAAATCCAATCAAACTTGTTCCGAATAGATACTATTAGTTACGAATCAACTACGAATAGCACCGATTCGGAACTAATTCACAAAATTTGTAACGTGGTTTACCGAATGCTTACATCATTAGAAAGATATAAACAAAAAAAAGATCGCTATAGAGCCCTAAGCCTTTTAGCGATCTAATAATTGGCAGAAATTATAACTGACTTTATTATAATATATTAAACAACAACTTTACTTAATCATTTACCCATATATCAATGATTTCTGCTATATACATTTTATGGTCACTCCCTTTATCTTTAATCATTGAATGGAATTCATGATTTTCATAGTTCATTTGAGACATTTGGTGGGAGTATATTTTTTTGCATTCAACAGAGAGTATGCTTTCTTCAAATAACATACAACCATTTTTTGTTATAATGGGGTTCAAGTTCGTTTCTTTTATCTTATTGATATATCGTCCTGATTGCATTCCACAAACTTCATGAATGTTAGAAAAATCATCTTTTAAAAAAGACAATGAAAAATAATCATACTTCTCAATAAATTCAAAAGTATAACGTTCAGGCCGTATAAAGATAAACAAAACAGGTTTATTCCATAGAAAACCTATGCCACCCCAATTTACTGTCATCATATTATAATTGTCCGACGCGCCTGACGTAACAAGTGCCCAATTATTACTAAGATTTTGCACAAAGCTTTTATCCAAATTATTCAAGTTACCTTTTGTCATAATATTATTCGATTATTTGTTTTATATAATTAACCAATACATTAAGTTTCAATTCGTCATTTGAATATGATAAATCGGGATTTTTTATTATTGATTTATCACTATATTTCATGCCAGCTTCAACGAATATCCCCATAATAGGATTCACTTCCAAAATATAATTTCGTTTATTCCTGTCTGTAACAATATCTACAATTGACGTTGTTATCTTCAAGGATTCAACTGCTTTTTGGGCTAAACTAATTTGTTCATTAGATACAGAACATGGCCTCATTATTCCTCCAGATGAGATGTTTGTTTTGAAAGTATGAGTTTTTTCTCTAGCATAAGTTCCGATAACATTTCCGTTAAATATCTCAATTCGATAATCATGGTCTCCAAAATCAATAAATTCTTCAAAATAAAAATTATCGACATATCCATTTACAAATTCTTGAAAATCTTTGAATGTTTCATAACTAGTAAACTTCTGGATACCTTTTCCCCCATGTCTATTACGAGGTTTTAAAATCACAGTTTTAAATAAATCGAATATCACCTTGATTTTGTCGTTATCTTTATAAGGAATCAACGAAGCACGGGGTACGGATATGTTATTTTTTCTTAAGATGAAATTTGATACAAATTTATCTCTAGCATTTATGTGCGAATTATAGGGGTTAATTAGTTTAACTCCACTAATGCTAAGTGCATTTAATATCTCCAGCTGATGTTCCGATTGTTCATCTGCATTCATGTAATACAAACAATCTAATTTGGTTAAGTCATATCCATTACTTGTTAGTATTTTATCATTTACTATGTAGCAATCTCGTAAATCAAAATCATTCAGTACAAAAATGTTGTTTTTTATCAGTTTTGATTTTAAACGTTCTTGAATGATATCACCACCATCATTTTTATACATCCACAACCCTACTTTTTTCATACGAATTCATTTTGAATTGTAGTGTACAAATCTTTACAATATCCGCATTTAGCGCAATTTTTGTCGCATTTCATTTTTTTATAAATTAATTCATTAAGCTTATTATTGGGGATATTGATAACTCTCTGAAATCGATTATCCAATATATCTAAGAGATTACCATCATAATATTCATTTCCGTAAGCTTTTATCATATTAACAAGAATATCATCCTCAATTGTGCGACCAACCAATTTGAAATTGTCACATATGCCTTCATAAAGTTTTAAATCTTCGGGGCGAATCACGTTGTTAGTTAAAAACAAGTAAGGATTATCCATGTATTTTTTAGTGCATGAAGATGTATAGTCTATATCATAATTTCTATGGTTTGCCTTTGATAAATGAGCATGATGAAACCGTCTATAAGGACAACTTCCTAGGCAAACCTCATTTACAAGTATTTTTAATGTGGCATGCTGTAAATTATCCTTCATCAAACTTAATTCCTTCAAGTCGTGATTTATACTCACTGAAGGTACTATAATATCGGCTCCTAATTCCTCATAATACAAAGCTGATCTCACATTAGATATTTCAGCAATAGTTGAAGCTACTACAATTAAATTAGTTTTCTCTTTTGCCAGAGAAATCAGAAAAGGATGCGAACAAATGACTTTATCAACTCCAATACTTTCTAATTCGCAAAGGTAATTTGCAATGTCATCCCACCAAATTTTATCACTTTTTTCTGGAACTCCACTTGGGCTATTTAAAGTAATCGAAAGAGTTATTCCATGTTTATGACATATTTCAATGTTCTCTCTAATCTTCTCATAAGAATCTTCATATTGAAAACGCCCACCATAGATTTTTCCACTAAGACCTCCTGTATAGACGTCACCTACTTTATTTGAAGAATTGATAATTTTCAACAGAGTATCTTTTTTCCCGTTGAAACCCACTGATAATTGATAATTCATAATTTTGTTTTTTTTATTTGTTAATCAATATTTAATATAGCAATATTCGAATTACAATTTGAGCAAAATTCATATCTGCCAACTTTGTCCTTCTTGTGTTTAATTATATCCTTGAGATTACTATTGCGAATATTAGCCACAATACACTTTCCGGAGAAATCTTGAAAACAACCTAATATGTCACCGTTATAAGTAATAAATAGACTGCTATCACCTACAATACAATACTTAGGATTAGTAAGTTTATTTCTTTTATAATCATTAATATAATCGCTACTATTACCACCATCATATTCTGATTCTGAAGATCTTAAGTCTAATTTTTCTATTATATCATGTCTAAATTCCTCTTCTTTAGCTTTTACTTCATTATCTCCCGCTCTATTCCATAGCGGAAACAATCTAAATTCTCTAAAGCCAATCTCCCGTAGTTTTTCTACTGTACTCTCTAGTCCTTCATAAATTACACTTCCTCCAGTCAAATGTATAACAGTTTTATACGCATGTTCGTTACCCAGTCGTTTTATATTATCCCATATTTTATTATAATTCAATCCACAATGTACTTTCTTGAATATTTTCTCATCGCAAGAACTTACAGAAAGTCTAATTACATCAATATATTCTCTAAAAGTATCATTCACTTTATCAGTCAAATTATCAGCAGTTGTTACTACTGCTAATTGGGTGTTTGAATTATTTTTTATAATACGAGACAGTTCATGAAATTTTGGATGTAAAGTTGGTTCTCCTCTTCCTGATAAATCAATTTCCCAAAAAGTATCATCCAGTTCTTTTGATATGATATTTACCAAATCATCACTTATAAATTTGTTTTTAGGAACATGTTTTCTTGGACACATAGAACATGCAGCTCTACACTTTGTAGAAATTTCAAGGTTTAATAGTATTTTTCTCATAAGATATTATTACATTTTAGTTGATATTAATATGTTAGATAAAGACTCGAATATATAATCAACATCCTCTTTCGTGTTATATACATGAAATGAAAAGCGTATAGCACCACTATCAATGTGAAATTTTCGATATAATGGCTGCGAACATTGATACCCGTGATTAATTACTATATTATAATTTGTCGCCAATATTTTTGCAACTTCCAAACTATTTAGAATAGTATTATGAGGTAGTATTGAAAAGATAGGAATATGTTCTTTTGATACAACAAATGGAAATTTTACAAAATCAAATTGTCTAAATTTATCAACTATATACGCATTTAGAACCCTTAGGTGATTATAGATGGCTAATCTATTATTTCTAAAAAAATCGAGTGAAGCACCAAGTCCAATAATACCTTCTATATTAGGAGTTCCCGCTTCAAAACTATAAGGAGGATCTTTATATATAATATTCTGATTACTATAAATTCTATTTACCATTCCACCTCCGAATTTCAAAATATTCAACTTATCTAATAGTGAATCTTTACAATATAATACACCAACTCCTGATGGACCGAAAATCTTATGTGATGAGAAAACTAAATAGTCACAATCTATTTCTTTTACATCAATTGGTATGTGACTAATAGCTTGGGTAGCATCAACTAATACATTTATGCCATTTTGATGTGCAATATCAATTATATTCTTTATAGGTTGAATATTACCAGTCACATTTGAAATATAAGTTACTGCAATAAGTTTGGTTTTACATGTTATATTATCTTTTAGTTGTTCTATATCAATATACCCATATTCGTCTATTTCCAGGCTGATAACTTTAGCCTTCTCAATCCAAGGTAAATAATTTGAATGATGCTCTAATATAGAAACAATTATTTCTGAATCATCTTCATATTCAATACCATTTGCTATAATATTAATACTTTCTGTCGCCCCACTGGTAAATACTATTTCTGATGAATTTGCACCTATAAAAGCTGCTACTATATCTCTTGACATTTCAACTTTCTCAGTAACGGTTTCTGCAAGTAGATGTAGTCCCCTAAACACATTTGATGTTTCAAATGAATAAAAATTGGAGACAGAGTCAATAACAGTCTTCAGCTTTAATGTTGTTGCAGCACTATCTGCATATATTATATGTTCTTTTTCAAAATAATTGATTATAGGAAAATGTGATTTCATTTTATATTGTTTTTATAATGGCAAATTTTCCTGAGATTTCAGGTCTAATGGATTGTTCGAATATAAAGTTAACAGAAATATCTGTACCGAAATATTCATTTATTTTAGCTCTAAAATCAGCTTTATGTATTTGGGGGATATCCTTTTTATTAAATGTTGTATATCTAAATATGAGGTTACCATTTTTTTCTTCTAACAATAATTGGTAGACAAATATCAAATTATTGGATAATGAATATACAATTTCATCAAGATCACCATAAGTCATCACTGTTTCTCCAAAAGTTATTATATCTTTCTCTCTACCCATGACCCATTGAATGTTAGTTGGCGTTCTTAATCCACATTCGCATTTATTGTTACTGCTCGTTGCTTTTACAATATCCCCTGTTCTATAATTCACAAATGGCATAAAAGGGTTTCTTAACGAGGTTACTATCAAACTGAACAAGTCTGCTCGATTTTTGAATGGAATTAATTCAACTTGAATTAAATCATCGCATAAATGCATTTGTCCACACTCACATTCACATAGGATATATCCAATTTCAGTTGAACCATAAAGATTGAATATTGGGCACTTAATATGTGACTCGATAAATTTACGTATATTTTTTGTACAGTACTCATATGATAAAGAGATAGCCTGAGGCGTATACTGAAAGTTAATCCCATAATCTGATATTTTATTTAGTAATATAGATAAATAGATTGGATCAACATCAATATAAAGAGGCTTAAATAACTCTATTTCATAACATATTCTTTCAATATCAGTTTTCTTCCATATATTAGGATCTGGATGAATATTTAAAAATAAGGTATTATGTATAATTCTTTCCTCGTAAGAAGGTGCCTCTAAATAACAAGCCATATTTGAACATATTGCAGTAGTAAGTATAGCTTTTTTCCAATTATTTATTTCTTTTTGCATAAGATATTTATTATAATTGGCCGTTCTCTTGTATTCTCCTTTCCACCAATCTTTCGGTCTAACTATTTGCATTCTTTCACTAGTTGAGCCAGAAGTATATGTGCTTTCATAGTTTTCACACATAAATGCCTCTTTTATCTTGTTAGACATCCATTTGTTAGGGAAACTTTTCATGATCATAGATTTATCAATAATTACTAATTTATTTAAGCTATTATTGATAAATAAATCATTAATACTATTATAGAATTCAATATCCTTGATTGATTCTCTTATTTTCTCTATCATGATAGTATGTATTTTATAATTTTATTATACTCGGTGTAATTTGTTAACATATTTTCAATATGCCCTTGAAAACCAATAATTTTTTGTTTATCGCTACATAGTTCAATAGCTTCCACAATACCATCTGCTGAATAAGCACTCGCTACAATATTCGTTCCTAACTTTTTTATACATTGATGATGCGTAGAAGAGACCGTATATTCTTCTATATCTAATAATTGATGAAGAATTGTATTTTTTTTAATCTTTATACTATGATATGGAATCCATCCATCTTTCCTAATTGAATGTTCTAAATATGTGTCTATGTTTTGACATAAAGTCCCTCCTTCTGATATATTTATTATTTGCATACCTCTACAAATGCCAAGTATAGACTTTCCTAATGATTTGCTTATACTATATAATTGGATTTCAAAATAATCACGTTCTAAAATTGGATTACATGCATTATATTCATAATAGTCATAATTTATTACCTCATTGTAAAATTGTGGATGAATATCTTCTCCTCCAGTCAGGATTAGAAAATCAATCATATTTGCCATCTGTTCAATTTCACTTATATCTACAGTAGGTGATAAGATAATTGGAATGAGATTGTAACTATGAGATATTTCAATAAAGATCCTATTTATGAATATAATAGGATAAGTGTTATTCGTTGCCTTAGCTTTGTTCCCAACAGATGAACAAATTCCTACAATTTTTCTTTTTTTCATTTTTCAAAATCTTATTTGGATTTTAAAAAATCTCTCCACTCTGCCATAAAATATTCCTTCTTGTTCTTAATGCTTAAATATTCTATGGCTGGATTGATTTCTTCAATCATCTGATTTATTAAAACATCGACATACTTTTCTTCACCAAATCCACGAGAACGATACTTTTCTTTGATAATATACAAAATATTTATTGATATTTCCGTTAACCATTTTTTGCTTTCCACAATTTTCGTGTCAAATCCGTTCTGTACAACATCATCTCTCAGCTGAAAAAAATTAAAATTAATATTATTCAAATAGCTAGAGATTTCATTAACAGCCTGTTTTAAGCCAAAGTTAAACACAGCAGGGTAAATCAATCTATTAAATGGCTGCTGACAATCACTTCTAATTTCAATAGTTCTACGATTAGTAATTGCAACATTTTGATATGAACGTAGATATTTATAATCATCAACCGAAGGGTGTATCCATGTTTCACTTATACAATCTTCATCAAATTGTAATCCCTTTACCTGTTTCAATGTTACATATTGATTAAAAGGAATTTGAGATAATAATACAGGCTTTGACTCTCTATACACAATAAATATTAATTTTGAATTATTGAAAGCGTTCAAATCTTCAATATCATTAAATTCTTTCGATATCAATATATTATTACTATCTCTCCCATGACTACTAAATTTCCAAATATAGTCCCTGTAACATAATATCGTTTTATTGCTATTTACTATATGTGGACTGTTTGAGAATAAAAGAGCATTAATCCAATTACACTTATTATATGTATTAATTATTTTAATTAGATCTTCGTCCTTATAGTCTATATGTGATTGAGACGAACATATCTTTGCTATATTATCGTTTCCGTGAAATTCTCTAATTAATTTGTAATACGGATTATTCACATATTCAAATTGTATATTAAAAGGAGCTATGCCATGAGAAATTAACATTAATTCATAATGATCGATGAATAATGAAAAATCATATATAGCAGTATTGATTATGGAATGCAAGCTTAGAATATCATATTGAGGGTCTATTGAAAATTCTATAATACTATATGTAAATTCGAATGATATTGTTACACCTAATTCATTTTTTGCTTTTATACATATTCCGTTGCTATCTTTCTGCATCGAAATGAATCCGCTATTATATTTCAAATATCTGGATATAATATCAGGCATATAGAAAGCTTCATCGCTCTTATGACAAATAAAAAATTCAAGTTCTACACCTATTTTCATTTTTATAATTAGAATTTATATTTAATAAATGATTAAAGCGTTCTTTGACTTATTTTTGTGGTCTAAAAAGTTCAATTGATGTATTACGACAAGATTCGCCACCGTCATAACCAAGTGCTGCTACGACAGGGTTACCCCCTGTTGAGTTTGATGCCTTGCTAATAACTTTCAAGTACCATTGGGATGAAATTGCGCTATTTTACTCTGGAGGGTAAAGTGCGTCAACGTATTTTTCTTACAACAGGAAGACCAGTGTATCGCCTTTGGTTCAAGATTAGATGTTCTTTATATTAAGTATACCTGAAGACCAATCCTCTTCAGAAACTCCATGCCTTCCAGTTTGAAATGACCCGGTCTTAAGTCAATAGGTGGATTCACCTTCTTTCAGAAATTCTCCGCCGTACATTGAAGACACTTGGTGAATTGCCCGACCGTAACTCCAAATGACTGATACACATTCTTCAAAGATGTGAGGATGTTCTGTTGGATGGAACAGAGAAAACCATTCAGCGTCCTACGGACGAAGACAGGCTGTCAGCATGTTATAGTGGTAAAAAAACTCATAGCATAAAGAACAACCTGCTTTGTACCGGAAATCTTCGGATTGTGTGGCTTAGCTCCACATACGAAGGTCATTGAAGTGTGCATGCTCAAGAAAAAACCTAAGGGAAAAGAACTTATAACTGCTGAAAAGCAAGAGAATAGGCGAATTTCCGGAATCAGGATTAAAGTGGAACATGCCATAGGTGGTATGAAAAAATGTCGTATTGTTAAAGAACGATTCAGATGCCATAAATTCGGTTTCGAAGATATGGTAATTCTTATTGCTTGTGGATTACACAACTTTAGAATAACTCACAAAATGAGCCATATAACAATTTAATCTATACAATGTCTATTGTAATGCTAACATTATTCGTTCTATTTATCACTCATTTGTAATAGTTCTCATTTTTTCTTGAAGTAATAGTAATTGAGACTTTGAATCTTCTAATTTTTGTTTTTCTCTTTTTATTATACTTTCAGGAGCTTTGTTAATGAAAGAATCATTTTTTAGCTTTTCTTCTATTTTACTTATAAATCCTTTGAAATATTCAATTCTATCTATTATATTATCTAAAAGATTTTCATTTTGGCGATTTATATATCCTGTAATAAAAAATTCACTTGAATATTCTATAAATGAATATGAATTTTCCACTAATTTCTCAGTATATTCAACAAGTGATAAATTGCACATCTTTTTTATTATGTCAATTTTGAATGTACGCTGATTTGATCTAATAATCAACTTTAAAGATTCTTTGTGAGAAATCTTATAATCTGTCCTGAACTTTCTTATTTTTGAAATTATGCATTTTAATTGCTCGGATTGATCAATTATATATTTATCATATATCGGATTACAATCCCATTTTGATGTGGCTAGTAAACCAGAACTATTATATTTCATTCTAGCCCATATTTCTTCTGTCACAAATGGGATAAAAATATGTGCAAATTTTAATATTGCCGAAAATATTATATTTGTTGATTCCATTGTTGTTTTATCAATCTTTTTAGAATCAACAGGCTTTATTATCTCCAAATAATATGGACAGAAATTATCCCATATCAACTCATAAACATTATGCAAAGCATCTGACATCCGACAATTTTCTATATTATGTTCTATTTCTAATTGAGTATAAGAAATGAGATTAGTAAACCATTCTATTGCTTGCTGAGAGTAAGTAGGCTGTTGCAAGTTGTTATCAACGGTCCAACTATTAATCAATTTATAAGCATTCCACAATTTATTTACAAAATTTCGTCCTTGTAAACATTGCTGTTCGTCAAAGATTATATCGGTACCTGCAGGTGCACACAAAAGCATTCCTACACGTACTCCGTCTGCTCCATATTTATTTATTAAATCAATCGGGTCCGGTGAATTACCCAAAGATTTAGACATTTTTCTTTTAGACTTATCTCTGACAAGACCTGTAAAGCAAACTTTTTCAAAAGGTATTTCATTTTTCCAATATAATCCAAACATAATCATTCGTGCTACCCAAAAAAAGATAATATCAGGTGCCGTTACTAAAACATTAATTGGATAGTAATATTTCAATTCTTCATTATTCTTATCATGAATTCCACCAAATGACGATATGGGCCATAACCAAGAAGAAAACCATGTATCCAAAACATCTTCGTCTTGCTTTAAATCAGTAATGTTTAAATCTGGATATTTTTGTTTGAATATGATATAAGCTTCCTCTATATCTTTGGCAACTACATATTCTCCGTTATCAATATAGTAAGCTGGTATTCTTTGTCCCCACCATAATTGCCGAGAAATACACCAATCTTTAATATTGTTCATCCAATGTAAATATATATTTTTGTATTTATCTGGATAAAACTTGATCTGATTATTTGTTACAACATTAATTGCAGGTTTTGCTAATTCATTCATTTTACAAAACCATTGTGTTGATAATTTAGGCTCTATTATGGAGTTTGTTCTTTCAGAATATCCTATATTATTAATATATGGAACTTCTTTAACTAATAATCCTAACTCCCTTAATTCTTTCAAAATATTAGCCCTGCATTCAAAACGATCTTGCCCTTGGAATTTCCCACCAAGTTCATTTACGGTCCCATCATTGTTAAGAATATTAATAATGTCAAGATTATATTTTAGGCCTATGCAATAATCATTAATATCATGTGCAGGTGTTATTTTGAGTACTCCAGAACCAAACTCTGAATCAACATAATCATCAAATATTATTGGTATTTTGCGTCCTATAATAGGTGTTATTACATATTTATTTCTTAAATGGATGTATCTCTGATCATTAGGATTAACACATACAGCAGAATCCCCTAAAAGAGTTTCAGGTCTAGTTGTAGCAATTTCTAAAAACTGGTTACTTCCTTCAATTGAGTATCTAATATAGTACAACGTAGATTCAGTTTCTTTGTATATAACTTCTTCATCAGAAAGAGCAGTTTGAGCTTTTGAATCCCAATTAACCATCCGGACACCACGATATATTACACCTTTCTTATAGAGATCAATAAATATGTCAATTACTGATTCGGACATATCATTATCCATTGTGAATTTAGTTCTTTTCCAATCACATGATGCTCCCAAATATCTTAATTGTTTTAAAATTATCCCTCCATGTTTTTCTTTCCAATCCCATACGTACTTCAGAAATTCTGTCCTTGAAAGATCATTTTTCTCTATTCCCTTTTTTTGTAATGCACTAACAACTTTATTTTCTGTTGCAATTGATGCATGATCCATTCCTGGAAGCCAACAGGCATTATAATTTTTCATTCTAGCATATCTTATAAATGCATCTTGAATTGTATTATTCAAAATATGTCCCATATGCAATACGCCTGTTACATTCGGAGGAGGCATGGTTATAGTGAAAGCTTTTTGTCTGTTAGGAATAGAATCAAATACGCCTGAGCATTCCCATTTTTTATACCATTTTGATTCAATTTCATTTGGATTATAATTGTTGTCATTCATAACTATTTATTTATTTTGATAAAATATTTGCTCTTTATTATAAGTCAATTAATCAAAATATGATTATTTTCTGTCGATAATCTTTGATTATAAAAAGCAGAAGAACCATAGTGAATATACACGATACTAACCATGTCTCTTTAGCTTAAATAAACTTCGCCACCATCCACTAGAATTTCTGCTCCGGTTGTAAAACTAGAGTCTGAACTGGCCAGAAACAATACTGCTTTAGCCACTTCTTCAGGTGTTCCTAGTCGATTCATTGGTATAGTGCTTAATTTTTTTTCCCACTCCACTTGCTGAAGTGTGTTACCTTCGCCTTTCAATTTTCTATAAGCAGGTGTGTCAGTCGGGCCAGGACTAACAACATTCACTCGAATTCCTTTTGTAACAAAATCTGCAGCTAATGAACGTGCTAAAGAACGAACTCCTGCTTTGCTTGCTGCATAAACTGGTGACTCTGCTACTGCTAAACGTCCTGCAATCGACCCCATTAGTACAATAGAACTTGGATTACCCATTAATGGAAGCATACCTTGTATTGTAAAAAACATTCCTTTCAAATTTGTATCCATGAGCCAGTCCCAGTTCTCTTCTGTGACTGAATTGATTGAACCAGAAGAGTATTGGGCGGCACTAATAAATAGTACATCAATATAGCCAAACTCTAGTTCAACTTTCACAACTAAATCTTTGATTTGTTCCATATCAGTAACATCACATTGATAGGCTGATGTTCTGCCTCCAATTTCATCTGCTTTAGATGTTAAGGTTTCAACATTTCTTCCAGTTATAATAAGGTTAGCTCCTTCTTGGGAAAAAGCTTTGGCAGCAGCTAATCCTATTCCGCTATTGCCACCAACAACTAAAACATTTTTTCCTTCAAATAAATTACGTGTCATAATTAGTTCACCTCCTATTTAATTTGTTAAGTATCCAACACATAAGAATGAATAAGTTTTATGTGAGTGTGCACGATTATTTTTTATATAGCTGCTATAAAAAGTGTTATTTATTTCTTCAGTAGCAACTTAGAAATCTTATTCAGACTTGTCCTATATACACAGAATCTTTATATTTTTAATTTCCATTTTAGAGTATTGTAAATACATGTTCTTTATCAAACAGTAAGTCTGTAGTTTTACTCTACACTTGTAATTATTTAAGTAGAACCCACTCTTTGACTGGTCGATCATTTAAATATAATCACTTCTCTAAAATTATTAGATATATCACATTTTTCCATTTTTGAGGTATTCAAATCAACTACAGCTGTAAGATTTACACAGCTAATACTTACACCAAACTTTTTCTTACCCTTTATTTCAATTAATATCCCTTCATAACCACATAACGGTCCATCTACAATGCGAATTTTATCTCCAGAGCTAAATTCATTGTTTTTCAATATCTCCACATCCATCTCTTGCATTATTTTTAATGACATTATATCATTGTCTGAAATTACAGCAGGAACTCCGGCACAAGTAACACAGTAACAAATACCATAAATCCTGTTTATGTCAAAAATATCATTACGCGTAGCTAAAACAAAAATATAGCTTGGGAAGAGAGGTGACTTGATAAGTTTACGTTGTCTATTTCTCCAAATCTTAAATTCACTTTTGAGTGGCAAAAAAGATTCATAGCCTAATGAAAGTAAATATTCATTCACTTTTTTTTCTGCTCTTGGAGATGTATAAAATGCATACCAATTCTTCTTTTTAATTTCCTTCATTTCGCAATAATAAAATAGGTACAAAAAAGTTGGTCAGTTAGCAACTAGGCTATCAGACACAATTTTATGGAATGCAAAGAAAGTAAAAAACAAACAATATGTACTGTTTAATAATAAATAAATTCTATGCATTAAGAGTAATTAACACTTTTCGAATTAATCGACGGCTACTAGTACATGTTATTATATTGATAGTTTGCATAAATTATTATATAAAGGTTACGCGAAACTATAATTAGAGTTGGTAAATAGTCGATTTAAAGTAAGCTCCCGTAAAGTACCTGTATAAATTCATAGAATCACTATATGCATCTAATCGAGTAGGAGAAACGGGATTATTTCCCGTTTCGACCTCTCACACCACCGTGCGTACCGTTCGGTACACGGCGGTTCATTAAACATGATGTTCTAACATAATAATATTCGGACATGGGTATAAAGCCAAGTCCCTTCAGATATTCACCCGTCATGATTGTCCTTAGTGCCGTGGAAGCGATACGTACAGCTCCTTTCCGGGTTTTAGCTACCGTCAGTGCAACCCATTCGGGTATATCAAACTGTTGCAGTTTCTTGATGCGTGTGCGGATAAACTGCCATTGTTTCCAGATGTAGGTTCGCAGACGAGTCCGTATCCATCCGTCCAACCCTGCAAGAAAGGTCTTGCATCCGGCTATACGGAAGTAGTTTATCCATCCCCGTGTGACCATGTTCAGTTCTTCCAGCACCTGCTGTATGCTGACACCACGGTTACGTTTGGTTATCACACGAATCTTTTCTTTCAGCCGTTCTTTCGGACGATCTCGGATATGCGTGGTATGCAACCGCCTTTCTTGTAACGGAAGCCGAAGCCAAGAAGATGGCATTGGTCGGGACGGCTGATTTTACTTTCTCACGGTTTACACGCAAGAGGAGTTTATCTTCCAAGAATCGTGTAACGCTCTGCAATACCCTTTCCGCCGCACGCTGGCTTCCGACATAGATACTGCAATCATCCGCATATCGGACGAAACTCAGTTTCCATTTCTCCAGTTCTTTGTCCAGCTTGTCAAGTAGGATGTTGGAGAGTATGGGACTTAGCGGGCTGCCTTGCGGGGTCCCTCCGTGCGCAGGCTGACCAAGCCACCCTCCATTATACCTGCTTGCAGGTATCGTCTGATAAGTTTCAGTAATGGCTTATCCGTAATACGTTCGCAGAGAATGGACATCAGCTTGTCGTGATTCACACGGTTGAAGAACTTCTCCAAATCCATTTCTACAACCTTGCATTTGCCGTTTTCAAAGTATTCCAGCGCACGTTCCACAGCTTGGTGGGCGGAGCGTCCCGGACGAAAACCGAAACTGCTTTCACTGAAACTTCCGTCATACAGCAGGGTCAGCTTTTGGGCTATAGCCTGTTGTATTAGACGGTCGGTAACGGTAGGTATGCCCAGCATACGTTTCCCTCCGTTGGGCTTCGGTATCTCCACCTTACGGACTGCACAGGGAATATAGGTGCCGCACTGTATCTGCGACTTGATGGCAGACCAGTTCCTCCATAAGTGGGCATGGAGTTCATCCACTCCCATACCGTCAATGCCTGCCGCCCCCTTGTTGGAAACGACCTGCCTGTAAGCGGCTCTCATGTTCTCGGCACTTAATATTTCTTTGAGCATACTGGTTCTGTTCATTATATTACGTTATACACTTGGTCATATTCTTCCATATATGCAAGAGGATGCTATGCACTTGTCTGTCGCCCTTTCTGTTTCCAACATACTCTCTCGACAGGAAGCCCCCTTTCGGGGTTGGCTGCTTTCTACGCATCCGTCTTAATACATAGTTGTCAGACCGTTTAATGTTCATCCCTTCACTCCGGCAGTCGGGAGCTACTATGGAATCTGCTGACTTCTTCCGACAAATCTTGTTTCAACCACGCCTGTTACGAATACGTGTCCGGAAGACCTCCCCCGTTAAGAACAACAACTTTCATCCCATCCATCTGCCGGATTTACATATACTAGTTTCGGATAGTTACCGGACTTCATCTTGACATGCAGACTCGTCCACTTGTACATGCCTTATATCCGGTTTCTGTACGTCAGACCGGGACTTTGCCTCCAGCTTCCTTCGGATTCCCCTCACGGTGGACACCCTTGCTCTTGGCTAACGATTCCCACTATCAAGGCTCGTTCGGGACTTACACCCTATAGTTGTTGCACATGCAGGGCAAACATGTCTGGAAAGGGGAGGTGTGTCAAAATGGTCACCTCTTTTTTTATGCACAAAGCCCCGACTTTCACACAAGCAGGGGCTTTGTTATTACCTAAAGATTTTGTATCTTTAAGCATAACATT
>OGZC01000367.1_pt1 | contig 26368 bp, 18 predicted proteins | sample 1576751 | NCBI WGS metagenome assembly OGZC01 (sample SAMEA3541486, study PRJEB24748) | human gut metagenome | biome: human gut; feature: human-associated habitat; material: faeces | place: China | collected 2012
TTTCATCGAAGGAATTTGTGGGGAGTTGATATCAGTGGATTATTTTATCAATCGCCTCGCATGCCATCTTTTTAAATATAGTTATATTAAATTCCTCATCAGGATTCATAACATCTATAAGATAATGCTTCACTCCATGCATTTCTTCCTGTTTTATCTTGGCAGTTCCTATATCCATACCCTTATACACCTGCATAGAATCTGCACTTATAATTTCTGCTCCAATCTGTTTTGCAAGTCTTATAGACAAAGAAGTTTTTCCAACCGCTGTTGGACCTGTTAATATAACTAAAGGCTGTTTTTCCATGTTAATAACCACACCTTTCTACAATCTGTCTTTTACCTGTCTTACACAATTCTCTTAAATTTTCTTTCTATATCATACTTGCTCATGACTATAAGAGTTGGTCTTCCATGTGGACAATTATATGGATTATCCGCTTTCATAAGCTCATCCATAAGTTCCTCTGCTTCCTTATAAGATATTTTATTATTACCTTTTATTGCAGCTTTGCACGACATAGATGCGACCTTTTCAGTAAGGATATCCATATCAGTCATTCTTCCTTCACTCATAAGTCCATCAAGAAGATCCATAAGCATCTGTCTGTAATCAAGCTTTGGAAATCCCGCCGGAATTCCTGTAACCTTATACTCACTACCGCCAAACTCTTCTATTTCATAACCCATTTTAGTAAACACCTGCATATTCTGTTTAAGTACTTCTTCCTCATTCATATTAAGTGTAAGAATAACAGGTGGCATAATCATCTGTGTATCAATATGCTTTTCCCTGATTTTTTTCATCATTCTCTCATAAAGAACCTTCTCATGTGCAGCATGCTGATCCATCATATAAAATCTGTCCTCAAACTCTATCAGCCAGTAAGTATCAAACAGCTGGCCTATTATTCTGTAATTATCCTTATTATCCTCATCAAGAAGCTTATCCTTAAACATCGAGAGCTGTTCAGGTTTTACTTTAACTTCTGCCTGATATTTTTGTTCATCATCCTTTACCATAGCCTCTGATCTTCTTGCTTCAAATGGTTCTGGGAGTCTGGTTTTTGTTTCATCCGGCATAGCTTTTTGTAATTCTATCGTTCTTGTTGATTCCAGCTTTAGTTCTGACTTTGATTCCGATTCTGGTTCTATCTTTACTTCTGACTTTAATTCCGGCTTTGGTTCTGACTTTGGTTCTTGTTTTAATTGTACCGTTTTTTTAGTTTCTTCTGTTCTGTCAATTCCAAATGCTGCCTTTGTTTCTTTTATTTCCAGCTCTTTTTCCTTATTTAGCTTCTGCATTATCTGTCCATCAGCTTCAACCTCAGCAACAAGCTCTTTTCCCTTTAACGTGGAAAGAATTGTATCATACACAAAATTATATACATATTCATTATTAGAAAATCTAAGCTCCATCTTAGTAGGATGTACATTAACATCTATGATTTCCGGATTAATCGTAAAATGCAGAACTGTAAACGGATAATTATGTGGCATTATAAAACCTTTATATCCAGCCTCAATCGCTCTGTTTATTATACTGCTCTTTATATATCTGCCATTTATATAATAGTTCTCATATACCCTGTTACCACGATTCACAAACGGTTTTCCTATATAACCCTCTATCCTGATATTCTCAGCAGCACTATTTACTTCATAAAGATTCGCAGTAATATCTCTTCCATAAACATTATATATAATATCCTTAAGCTTCATATTTCCAGATGTATGAAGCTTATTCTGGTTATTATTAATAAATCTGAATGATATATCAGGACGTGATAAAGACAGATACTGCATCAGGGAATTAATATAACCAGCTTCTGTTGCTGCTGACTTTAAAAACTTTCTCCTTACAGGTGTATTAAAGAAAAGATTTCTAACAATAAATGTAGTACCATCAGGTGCACCTATATCTTCAACTGATATTTTCTTTCCACCCTCAGACAGATATCTTGTACCTGTAAGACTCTTTTGTGTCTTTGTTATCAGTTCTATCTGTGAAACTGCAGCTATACTTGCAAGTGCTTCACCTCGGAATCCCAGAGATGAAACTGTTATCAGATCCTCTATTGACTTTATCTTGCTTGTCGCATGTCTTTTAAATGCTATATCTATCTCATCTTTATTGATTCCAGAACCATTATCTGTAACTCTTATAAATGAGATTCCACCTTCCTTTATTTCAACAGTAACTGCATTAGCCCCTGCATCTATAGCATTTTCAACCAATTCTTTAACAACAGATGAAGGTCTTTCTATAACTTCTCCTGCAGCAATTTTATTAATTGTATTCTGATCAAGCAGCTGAATTCCCAACGTCAGTCTCCTTTCCTTATTCACACATATAGCATTTATCAATCAAAAGCAGAATAATCATCCATTTTAATCAGATATATTTTCTTAATTTACCAGCGGTTTTTAACCTTCCCCTGCAGCTTATATAACGTATTAAGCGCATCTATTGGTGTCATATTACTTATATCAAGTTCTTTAATATCCGATATAATGTCATCATCTTTAACCGTATCAAACAATGACATCTGTTTATCCTCTAAATCATTAATCTTTTTATACTGATTATTCATTTTTTCAAGTTTCTTTGAATATTGGGCTATATCCCTTGCCTTCTGTGATATATCTGCATCACTTAACTCAGCAACAAGCTCTTTAGCCCTGTTAAGTACCGTTTCCGGAACTCCTGCGAGCTTAGCCACCTGTATGCCATAGCTTTTATCTGCTCCACCCTTTATAATCTTACGAAGGAATACTATATCATCACCACATTCTTTAACCGCTATGCAATAATTATTAACTCCGTCAAGCGTTCCTTCAAGCTCTGTAAGTTCATGATAATGTGTCGCAAAAAGTGTCTTTGCCCCAAGAATTTTTGTATTGGCTATATATTCAACAACAGCCCATGCTATACTTAATCCATCAAATGTACTTGTACCTCTTCCTATTTCATCAAGTATTATAAGACTTTTTGAAGTAGCATTTCTTAATATATTGGCAACCTCTGTCATCTCAACCATAAAAGTTGATTGTCCTGAAGCCAGATCATCTGATGCTCCTACCCTTGTAAATATTCTGTCAACTATACATATACTGGCAGAATCCGCTGGAACAAAACTACCTGTCTGTGCCATAAGCACAATAAGTGCAGTCTGTCTCATATATGTAGACTTACCAGCCATATTAGGTCCGGTTATTATAGTAACTCTGTTTGATGAGTTATCAAGATATGTGTCATTAGATATAAACATATCATTGGTTATCATCTTCTCGACTACCGGATGCCGGCCATTTTTAATATCTATTATTCCTTTATCGTTGATTTTTGGTTTTACATAGTTATTCTGCGTTGCAACAACTGATAAAGAAACAAGTGCATCAACCATCGCAACAGCTTTGGCAGTATTCTGTATTCTGACTACTTCCTTTGCAATTTTTTCTCTGACATCGCAAAACAGATCATATTCAAGCGAATATAATTTATCCTCTGCACCAAGTATAACATCCTCAAGATGTTTTAATTCATCTGTCGTATAACGCTCTGCATTGGTAAGTGTCTGCTTTCTCACCCATTCAGGCGGTACTTTGTCTTTAAATGAATTCGTAACCTCAAGATAATATCCAAACACCTTATTATACTTGACCTTAAGATTTTTAATACCCGTTCTTTCTTTTTCACGTATTTCAAGCTCTGAAAGCCACTCCTTGCCTTTTATTTTGGCATTACGAAGCTCATCCGCCTCTTGTGAGTAACCTTCCTTAATCATTCCTCCATCACGTAATGATATAGGCGGTTCATCTACTATCGCTGAAAGTACCAGCTTATAAAGATCAGATAAATCATCCATTTTATCAAAACATTCTACAAACATAGAAGTCTTAAAGCCGCCAACGATACGTCTGATATGTGGTATCATTCCAAGTGTATTGCGAAATGCAATTAAATCCCTTGGGTTTGCTGTTTTACAGCTTATTTTAGTCATAATGCGTTCCATATCATAAACAGGATTAAGATACTCTCTTAGCTCTTCCCTGTCTATCATGCAATCATTAAGCTCTTCTATTGCATCCTGGCGTTTTATTATCTCGTCTTTGTTGATGAGCGGCTGTTCTATATATGAACGAAGCATACGTGCTCCCATAGCTGTCTTAGTCTTATCAAGCACCCACAAAAGAGAACCCCTCTTTTGTTTTTCACGCATTGTTTCCACAAGTTCAAGATTTCTTCTTGAAGAGCTGTCAATAAGCATATATTTACCAGATGAATATGGCATCAGTGTAGTTATATGAGGCATTGTACTCTTCTGTGTCTCATAAAGATATGTAAGAAGCGCACCCGCTGCTATAATCCCAACCGTATAATCTTTAACTCCCAAGCCATCAAGCATTTCAATATGAAAATGTTCAAGAAGCTTATTTTTGCATGTTTCTTCATTGAAGTACCAGTTATCAAGTGTTGACATTGCTATACCAAGCTTTGCATTAATCGCTTCAAGATTAATTCCACTCATTGCAAAGTATTCATTCACAATTATTTCTGATGGAGCAAACTTATTTATTTCATCTATCAGTTCACTCCCCCCATCAAGCTCTGTTACAAAAAAATCTCCAGTGGAATAATCAGCTATAGATACGCCAAGGTTATCTCCAAGATACACTATGCTCATCATATAATTATTTCTGGTTTCATCAAGTCCAAGCGTATTAATATTAGTTCCAGGTGTAACAACCTTTATAACTTCTCTTTTAACTATTCCCTTGGCTTTTTTAGGATCTTCCATCTGCTCACATATAGCAACCTTATGACCTGCTGCCACAAGTCTGTTTATATAAGTTTCGGCAGCATGAAAAGGAACGCCGCACATAGGCGCACGTTCCTCCTGTCCACAATCTTTACCAGTTAATGTAAGCTCAAGTTCTTTAGATACGATTATTGCATCTTCAAAAAACATCTCATAGAAATCACCAAGTCTATAAAACAATATACAGTCCTTATACTCGTTTTTTGTTGCAAGATAATGCTGCATCATTGGTGAATACTCAGCCATTTTCATCCTCCAGTCACTAAATATACATTCTTAATCATTCATGGTTCCCATATAATAGAAACCTTTACATTCATCCATATGAACATTAACAACAGTTCCAATAAGAGATTTATCTCCCTTAAAATGCACTAAAATATTATTAGTCATCCTGCCAGTTAAAAAATCACTGTCATGGTCGTCTACATCCTCAACAAGCACATCCATATCATGGCCTTCATATCTTTTAATATGTTCATGGCTTATATCAGAAACAGTCTGTAATAGGCGGTTAAATCTTTCCTTAACAACATCCTCTGCAACTTGTCCTTCCATTCTGGCAGCAGGTGTTCCAGTTCTTTTTGAATAGATAAATGTGTATGCACTATCATATTTTGCTTTTCTTACAACATCAAGAGTATCTTCAAAATCTTCTTCCGTCTCACCTGGAAAGCCTACTATGATATCAGTCGTAATAGATATATCCGGAATAGTTTTTCTTATCTTGTCTACAAGTTCAAGATAATGCTCCTTAGTATATTGTCTGTTCATAAGCTTAAGCAGTCTGCTGCTTCCTGACTGAAGTGGAAGGTGTATGTGATTACACACCTTTGGATTGTCACGTATAACCTCTATAAGCTCATCAGACAAATCCTTAGGATGTGGAGTCATGAATCTTATTCTTTCAAGTCCATCTATCTTAGCTATTTCACCAAGAAGCTCTGCAAATGTAACATTATCATCAAGTGTTTTTCCATATGAGTTAACATTCTGTCCAAGAAGCATAACTTCTTTTACTCCATCTGCAACAAGTCTTTCAATTTCTCTTATTATTTCTTTTGGTTCTCTTGACTTCTCGCGTCCCCTTACATATGGAACAATACAATATGTACAGAAGTTGTTACAGCCAAACATTATATTAACGCCCGACTTAAATGGATACTTTCTTGAAGTTGGCAGCTCCTCAACAACCTCTTTAGTTGAATCCCATATATCAATAATCTGTTCCTCTGATGTAAATCTGTTATATAACAGCTCTGCTAACTTAAATATATTAAATGTACCAAATACAACATCAACAAACTTATATGAAGACTTTATCTTTTCTACAACCTCAGGTTCCTGCATCATGCATCCGCACATAGCTATAATCATTTCATGATTATTTCTTTTAGCCTTTTTTAGCTGTCCAAGTCTTCCATATACTCTTAAGTTAGCATTTTCCCTTACTGTACATGTATTATATATAACAAAATCAGCATTCTCTTCATTATCAGATTCTTCATATCCAATATCCTTAAGTATGCCAAGAAGCTTCTCGGAATCCCTGGCATTCATCTGACACCCGAAGGTTGAAACAACTGCCTTAAGTGGTCTTTTAAGTCTTTCTTCTTTTGCCTTAACTATCTGTCTGCATGCTTTAAGATAGTAATACTGCCTCATAGGTTCATATTCAGGCACTGGAGCTGATAAATCAATACTGTTAATCATATTTTCTATTGTATTATCCATATAATTCTTAATTACCTTTCAATCTGTTTATATTGATATCTGTTTTATCATTCATCTACGCTGTTATGAGTTTCCAGAAATCCATATGCCCTACAGGCCTGCTATAATAATACCCCTGTATGTAGTCTGCACCAAGATTTCTTATTTTCTCAAGTTCTTCTTTTGTTTCTACACCCTCTGCACATATCTTAGTTCCCATTTCATGTGCCATTTTAATAATAAAGCCAACTAGTATACTGTTATTATCGTTGTTATGGATATCTGTCACAAAAGATCTGTCAACCTTTAATATTCCAAACATCCTATCTTTCATATATTCAAAATTAGAGTATCCCGTTCCAAAATCATCGATTGCAAGTAAAAAGCCATTACTTACAAAATCATCAAGCACTCTTTTAACTGCAATATTCGAATCCATCTGAATACTTTCAGTTATTTCCAGGACATAATGGTTATTAGCCGCCTTATGTCTTGATATATTTTCCAGAACATCCTTCTTAACATCACTTTTTATTATCTGCACAAATGAAAGATTTACATGCATGACAAAATCAGGGATTATATCTATACACCTGCTGCAGAATTCCGCTGCCGTATCCACAATCCATCTTCCAAGAGGAATTATAAGTGAGCTTTCCTCAAGCAATGGAATAAAATCAACAGGTGACATGAATCCATACTTTTCGCTGTTCCATCTAATCAGTGCTTCTGCACCTATTATTTTACCTGTTGCAACATTAACTATAGGCTGGTAAAACAGTTCAAAGCCTTTATAATTATCATTTACACAGCTTCTTAATTCATCCTGTATCTGAAGCCTTTTAAGATAAGCTGCATATTCTTTTTCATCATAAAACTCAAAACGGTTCTTGCCATTAAGTTTTGCTGAATGCAACGCAAATCTCATCTTCTTTGAAAGTTCTTTAAAAGAATCAGACTGCGAGTCAAAAGTACATGCACCTGCTGATATATTAAAGAACACCGCATAGCCTCTGTCACTTATGGTTTTATCTATATATGTCCTTATCTGCTTATAAAGCTGGCGCGCATTTTCAGCTATATCGCCGCTTACATCAAGCATTAATACTGCATATTCATCACCCTTCATTCTGTAGACCTTAAACGATTGTGCAGAAGCCTCTTTTAACAAAACAGATGAAAGCATTGAAAGCACTTCATCGCCAGCCTGAGAGCCATATTTTTCATTTATTTCTTTAAAATTGTCAATACCTATAAGCATGCCATATCCAGTGTGAGTTTCATTTCTGATGCGCGAATTATACTCTTCCTCGAAAACAGATTCTGTATACAAGCCAGTTATATTATCGTATCTGTTTTTCTTTCCTATTTCAGCCACACGGCCTATCATATAATTAATGTTATTTTTACGGACAAGCACACCTCTGCAGCTTATCCATACATAGCCATTTTTTTTTGACCTCCAGCGGTATTCCATGTCATGTTTCTTTATGATACCATTCTGAAGATCACTTATATTGTTAAAAACAGCCTCATAATCATCAGGATATATAACATCCTTTAGTCTCATTCCAGCATTTTCAAACTCAGCACATTCAAGTGCAAATGTATCCGTTACTCTTTTACTGTATATTGCATGATCATTGCTAAGATCATATATATAAATATAATCATCTGTACATTCATCAATAAAAGACAGAAAATTCTTCCAGTCTTCTATATCAGCGTCAATCTGTTCCATACTGCTTCCCCCATTCTGTATAATACAACCATATAATCGTATGAATATTACATAAACGCCCTTTATTTACATTACTTTCTGACCTGACCGTTACCATATATTATATATTTGCCCGTAGTCAGCGCTTCAAGACCCATAGGTCCTCTTGCATGTATCTTCTGTGTACTTATGCCTATTTCTGCCCCAAAGCCAAACTCATAACCATCTGTGAATCTGGTAGATGCATTTACATATACACACGCTGCATCTATTTCATTAAGGAACTTCTGTGCATTTACATAATCCTTAGTTATAATAGCTTCTGAATGCCCCGTATTATATCTGTTTATGTGTTCAATAGCAGCATCAATACTATCAACAACCTTCATAGAAATAATATAGTCTAGATACTCACGTCCCCAATCCTCATCAGAGGCTGCAACAATTCTGTCATCTATGCTTTGAGCTGTTTCATCACCACGGATTTCTACATTCTTAGTCTTTAACCTGTCTACTATCACAGGAATTGCAGCTTCTGCGATTTTACTGTTAATAACAAGCGATTCACATGCATTACATACTCCGATTCTCTGTGTTTTAGCATTGTAGATAATATCAACCGCCATATTTATATCCGCATATTCATCTACGTATATATGACAGTTTCCAGTTCCAGTTTCTATAACAGGAACCGTACTGTTGTTAACAACATTCTTTATAAGTCCTGCTCCACCTCTTGGGATGATAACATCAACATACTCATTCATATGCATAAGCTCATCTACATATTTTCTATCTGTATCAGTTATATAAGATATAACCGCAGGATTGATGCCTTCCTTTTTTAAAACATCTGTTATAACATTAACTATAGCTATATTTGAATTAACAGAGTCGCTCCCGCCTCTTAATATACACGCATTTGCTGACTTAAAGCACAATCCAAATGCATCTGCTGTAACATTAGGTCTTGATTCATATATTATAGCCACAACACCAAGCGGTACTGTTTTTTTGCCTATCATAAGACCATTAGGTCTTGTTTTCATTGATTTTATCTCACCTATAGGATCGTCAAGTCCGGCAAGCACCCTTAGTCCGTCTGCCATCCCTTCTATTCTTGCATCCGAAAGTAAAAGTCTGTCAAGAAGAGCTGTACTCATGCCATTCTTTCTGCCATTGACAATATCAGTCTCATTGGCCTCCTTTATGTAATCGGCACTTTTTATAAGTGCATCTGCAACCTTATTCAGAGCATTATTTCTTTCTGTTATCCCTAATCTGGCAAGTTCTTTTGATGCAGCCTCTGCCTCTCTGCCTATAATCTTTAAATCTTTCATACCTACCTCACTTCAAACAATTATAGATCAATTAATAATACGTTTTTCTGTAATTATTTTATCTGGTTTTATATCAAATTCTTCTGACATAATGTGTTCTACAATCTGATAATCAAAGCATATTGCAGTTTTGTAAAAATCAGACATATGCTGCTGTAAATATCTGTCATAGAACCCACCACCATATCCTATTCTGTTCTTTTGTGTATCAAAAGCTATTCCAGGCATAACTAATAATCCATCCTTAAGTGATGCGTAATCATCACTTACTGGTTCCATGATTCCCATATATCCTGGTGCAAGATCCTGGTAACTTTTTATTTTCACGAATTCCATATATTTTACATCTTTATCTTTAAACACCTTTGGGACATATACGTTTTTTCCAGCTTTTATACTTTGTTTTATCAGTATGTCAGTTCTTACTTCCTGATTATAACTTACATAAACCAGTACATTATCATTATTGATATATTCATCCGATGTTATAAGCTGATTAATTATAGCCTCACTAAGAGAAGCAATATCCGTATCAGACATAGATTTTTTTATTTCCGATATATACGCTCTTATTTCACTTTTCGTCTGCATTATTTTTCATCTTTTCTTCATGTCTTTTCTTTACATCTATAATTGAGCCATCTGGATTCTTGATTTTAATAGTATCTAAAGTGCCTTTCAGATTACTACGGAATGCTTCAATATACTCTTTTCTTAACCTGATCTGTTCCTGTGCTTCTTCTTTTGTCAATCCTTCAGCCTTTGATTTGTGATAAAGCTCATTAATTCTGTTAATTGTGTCCTGTGTTACCATATCCACCATCCTTATAATACTACATTGTAAACACTAATAAATCTTCGCCATTGATAATACATGTTTTAAATTCTGCCTTTTTTTTAAGAAGAACATGCTGTATATCAGGAAACTTATATGCTTCTATATATTCAGAATTTTTTTTAATAAATGGTATGCCTCTCTTTATTCTAGTCACAAGGATAACATCATTAATAACATACCGTATTTTCATATCAGGCGGCATCTTATATTCCTCTTTCTGTGTGTTAAGATTAACAAGATACATTGCTTCCTTGTCTTTTTTTATTGTGTAAGGATTATCATTAATTACATATGTGTAATTAAGATCCGATGCTTCCTTTATGTCATTATTAATTCTGATCTGTTTTATTTTATTTTCAAAATCATATAGTACAACTTCCTCAGACATAGTAAACATATTAAACTTTGAATATATAACCCTGTTACCTGAACGTTTCATATATGCAAATGTTTTTTTACTATCAGCACTATCAAGTACTTCCATCGTTATTTCGGCCGGATTCAGCATCATTTCTGATACAAACTGTCTTGTATTAACCACAACAATACATTCATAATCATCCTTAATAATATCTTCCGATAAACCATCTGTATTTTTTATGCCTGCATTATAAACATCTGTATTATTTAAGCTTGTATTATTTATATCAGAAACAAAGCTTTTGGTCTTTCCAAACTTAAAAACACAGCTGTTTCCTTCAAGTGGAATAATATTATATAAGCCACATCTGCTAAGCAGCGAGCCCTTTACTGATATATCCTTATCGACACTGAAATCTCTTAATTTTACTGAATGTACAGTGCTATCATCGCGTCCGATTTCTTCAATAATAACAAAATCATATTCAAGAACATATATATGAATACTTACCTCATCTAAATGTTTTATTATATCAATCGGATACCTGTAAACAAGACTGCTTTCGTTATCATCGAATGAATATCTGTACAAGAGAATATCCATTCTTGCATCTGTAAGCTGTTCAGCTGAGACAAAGAAAAGATAGTCGTGCATATTATGCGCATACTGTATATCTGCAATATTATATTTTTTGATTTCAGGAGAAATCTCGTACTTTTCGTTCGTTGTTGAATTCAGAATGTACATTTTCTTTCCTATAAAATCAAGAAATCTGTAGTTGTCATCTGTCATCTGTAATACAAGACCATTGCTTATAGATGAAAAAACTGCGTCTTCTGAATTTCTGATAAGCTTAATGTCCATCGACACCTCCTGATGCTAATCTATAAGTCCAACAAGATCAAAATTCTGCTTTTTATCACTGACAAACAATGTTCCAACATCTTCACCAGCCATAATACCTGTGATGTTATCTATATTGTTTCCATTTGCTATAACCATATCCGCTCCTGAACTTGTTGCTATTCTTGCTGCTATAAGCTTAGTTGCCATACCACCTGTTCCGACACTGCTTCCAGATGTAGTTTTACCCATATCAAGAAGATTGTCATCTATTTTATCTACCTGATCAATAAACTTTGCATCAGGGTTTGAGTTAGGATCATCTGTATACAATCCATCAATATCTGATAATAATATAAGCATGTCAGCTCCTACTATAGATGTAACTATCGCTGAAAGTCTGTCATTATCACCAAATGTCTGTACCTGCTTTATCTCATAAGTAGACACTGTATCATTCTCATTTACTATAGGGATTGCACCTAACTTTAATAGCTCATTAAACGTATTTTCTGCATTCTTCCTGCTTGTGTCATTCACAACCGTAGTCTTTGTCATAAGCACCTGTGCTGCTATTGCACTATACTCAGCAAATATTTTCTGGTAAACCATCATAAGTTTAGCCTGTCCTATCGCAGCACATGCCTGTTTAACCGGCAGTTCATCCGGTCTTTCATGTAATCCTATAGCTGTCCTTCCTACCGCTATAGCACCAGATGATACAAGTATCACATCTTTGCCGGAATTCTTAAGATCAACCAATGTCCTTACAAGCTTTTCTATCTTTCTTAAGTTTAACCTTCCTGTGTCTTTATGCATCAAAGAAGATGAACCTATCTTTATTACTATTCTTTTTCTATTGCGAATCTCTTCTCTCGCACTCATCTTAATTCCTCGTTCCCTATAATACAAAATCTATTTCATGGGTAACAGTGATAAATTTATCCAGCTACCATTTAAACATTGCTTTTTATTTTACTATAATTTCAATCAGCTATCAAGCGCAAAGCTATATTTTCTGAAACCTTTATGCCATCTACAGCTGCTGATGTTATACCACCTGCATAACCCGCTCCTTCACCACAAGGATACAATCCATGGCAGCCTGCTGATACAAGTTCATCATTTCTTGTTATTCTGACAGGACTTGATGTCCTGCTTTCAACACCTGCAAACAATGCCTCGTCCATGTCAAAGCCTTTAATATACCGGTCACAGCCTGTTACACCCTCACTTATAGCTTCTGCTATATAATCAGGCAGTATACTTCTTACATTAGTCAGCTTATATTCTCCCTTTATGCACGGACTTACTGCACCAAGTGATGTTGATGCTGTATTTTCCTTGAAATCGCCAAGAAGCTGTACGGGTATTTTTCCTTCACCAGCAATATATGCAGCAGCTTCCAGTTTTCTTTGAAACTTAACACCATCAAGAGTCCCATAGCCATAATCCTCAGGAGTTACTGTGACTATCATGGCACTGTTAGCATTAGACGAATCTCTTCCTGAATAGCTCATGCCATTAACAGCAAGCATATTCTTTTCTGAGCTTGCATTTACAACATATCCACCAGGACACATACAAAATGAGTACACTCCTCTCTCCCTGCCTGTACAGACTGACTTATAAGTCACCTTATAATCTGCTGCTGGAAGATTATATATATTATTTCCATATGCATTATTGTTAATAAACTCTTGTGGATGCATGATTCTTAGACCAACTGCAAAAGCTTTAGGCTCCATAATAATCTTTTTATCATAAAGCATGGCAAATGTATCCCTTGCACTATGTCCTATGGCAAGGCACACATTTTTACATTTTCTTATAAACTCCTTACCTGATGAAGAATCATATATTGTTATACTTCTAACATGTTTATTTTCAATTTCGATATCCTTCATTTTATGTCTGAAATATATATCCGCACCTAATGATTCACAGTATTCTCTTATGTTTTTTACAACAACAGCTAAAACATCCGTTCCGATATGCGGCTTATTAGAACATAATATGTCAGCATCTGCACCAAATCTGACAAATGTTTCAAGCACATCTCTTATTCTTCCAGTCGGGTCTTTAATAACTGTATTAAGCTTACCATCAGAAAATGTTCCAGCGCCGCCCTCTCCAAACTGCACATTGGATTCTGTATCAAGTTCTCCCCTATCCCAGAATGTACTGACCTTTTTTTGTCTTACATCAACACTGTCTCCACGTTCATATATAACTGGTTTCATGCCTGCTTCTGAAAGTTTCAAGGCCGCAAACATGCCTGCAGGTCCAAACCCGATAATAACAGGTCGTTCCTCCTCACTTATATGTCTTTTAACATCACTGCCTGGTACTGGAAATTCATATATACTTTTTTCAACATACATCACATTTGGATTCTTTTTTAAGAATTTCTTTAAATCAATGTTATTTCCATTTTTTGATATTTTCTTTACATCAACGCTGTAAACATACATAATATAGGGCTTATGTCTGGCATCTATAGATCTTTTTACAACATCATATTCTATCTGGTATTCATTTTTTAATCCCAGTGTTTTCTTCAGCATCAATAAGAGCTGTTCTTTACTATGATCTGGCTTTAACTTAAGATTATTTACTCTTAATACATGTTCCTGTTTCAATTATCTGCACCTTTCCTTTATATAACGTCTGACTCCATCAGCTGCTGCCTTTCCAGAGCTCCATGCCCACTGAAGATTATATCCTCCACATCTGCCATCAACATCAAGCACCTCACCCGCAAAAAAGACACCTGCTACCCTAAGCGACTGCATATCTGATGACGAAACCGCTTTTAAATCAACACCTCCCTGACATATCTGACCATTTTCAAAGCCTTTATTATCGACTATATGTACATTGAAATGCTTCATATTTTCGAGTAATTTCTGTAATTTAGATATTTTCAGTTCTGATACGCGGCTTGCTGCATCAATATTACATTTTCTACTCACCATAGTAACAAGCTTTTTATTAACTATTCCTTCAAAAAACTGTTCAACAGTCTTATATCCTTCCTGTTTAACCATATATGAAAGTATATATTCCATTTCCTTATCATCAATATCAGGCAGCATATCTATACATACATGCACATCTTTTTTTTCATAAAGTGCTTTTACTGCGTATCTGCTTATCTGAAAAACTGGTATACCTGATATTCCATAATCTGTATACTGGATTTCTCCTGTATCCTCTGATATTTTTATACCATCTATGTATATTTCTATCTTTCCCTGGCTTCTTACTCCGGCAGCTATTCTATAAAGCTCCTTTTCATCTCCTATAAGCTGTACTAATGCCGGAAGCGGTTTTATCACCTTTATCCCAAGTTTTTTTATAAGATCATATCCCGAACCATCAGAGCCAGTCTTTGGAGCTGCCTTTGAGCCTGTTGCAAAAACAACGGTATCTGCTATATAATCAATCCCCTCACATTCTATAAGAAACTTATCCTTCATATCAGCAGACAATTTAACAACATTTTTTATTATAACATTTGTATGGATACTCACTTTTTTATTTTCAAGCTCCAGCCGTAATGCATTCTGTAAAGAAGACGCAGTCATTGAAAGTGGATACACATACCCATTCTTTTCTTTATGGTATATTCCTATCCCTTTAAAGAAGTCGAGTACAGCATCTACATTAAATCTGTTTATTACATCCATGACCCACTTCGTGTCTTTATTCTGGTACATTGTTTCATCCATGTTAAGGTTTGTAAAATTACATTTTCCATTACCAGTCTGTAATATTTTTGTACCTATTCTTGAAGTATGTTCAAGGATGCACGTTTCTATTCCATATCCTGCAAGAGTAATGGCAGCCATCATTCCAGCTGCCCCTCCACCTATAATTATACATTCATGTTCTTTCTTCATGTTCTACGCTCATTCCTGTCTTTTTTACTTAAGTCTGTTAACTGCTGTATGCCTGTAAGAATTCGTACAATTCATCTTCCCCGTAAAGCTCTATTCCTGTCTTTAATAGTTCTTTTTTATCGTGTGGAAGATTATCTGTATTTATCAGTGCATAATCAAAAAATTTCTGCACTTCTTTATCAGCATCAGAAAAACATTTATATATAGCTATACCATCACCTATATCTTTGATAATATACTTCTGCGGAATCATCTTTTCTGGCTCATTATTAATAACAGCCTCCTGTCCGGCTTCTTTATAAGATTCATCTGATATTTCCTGTTTGTTATCTTTGTATTCACTTTGTCCTGTTGCATACATACCACCAGAACCAGAATTTCCATCATTATTTTTTTCTTTTTTTATTCCTGTTGAAGCAAGAATAATAACAAGAACCATAATAACAGCTATAACCATGCACACAGATATTACATTTCTTCTACTCATCATTATGATATACTCTCCTTCATAATGGTAAGTATTAGCATATATTTACAAAATATACATTAAAGTTTAAATGCATATGGCAGCAGGGCATTAATATCATAAGAATATATCCCATCTTTATCCTCTGTAATTATCCTTTCATCCCCATGGAAGAACTCACTCATGACCTGTCTGCATATACCACAAGGATAAGTTTTCTCTCCAGAAGATGAAACAACTGCTATCCTATCAAAGTCAGAATGTCCTTCACTTACAGCCTTGAATATAGCTGTTCTTTCCGCACAGTTTGATGCACCAAATGAAGAATTCTCTATATTACAGCCTGTAAACACACTACCATCCTTCATAAGCACACATGCTCCAACTGCAAAGTGTGAATATGGTGAATATGAATATTTCATAGCATTTTTTGCCATATCTAATAACTGTCTGTCAGTATACATATATTCCACCTTCTTACTATTTCATATGTTGCTCTTTTTTCTTTTGCGCTCATTACATCATCTTGTTATGCCAAGATTATCAAGCACAGCTCTTTGTTTAGCCTCCATAACACTGCTTTCTTCTTCAGTCATATGGTCATAACCAAAAAGATGCATCATACTATGTGCTACAAGAAATGCAAGTTCTCTTGTAGGTGTATGTCCATATTTTTCAGCTTGTTCAATAACCTTTTCAACTGATACAACTATATCTCCAAGCATAAGTTCACCTGTATCAGGATTAAAATAATCCTCTGTATTTGTATCAAACTCTTCCTCTAAAGAATCAAAATCAGATGGTTTATCATAATTAATCATTGGAAATGATAATACATCAGTTGCTCTGTCTACCTGCCTGAATTCTTTGTTAATTTCATGAATAGCCTCATTATCAGTAAGTGTTACATTCACCTCAACCTCATATGGACATTCCTGATTTAATATCCTCTCAAGTATTAAAATTAGTTTCTTATTAAAAAAAGCCCCAAACCTTATTAATGGTCTGGAGCTTTATTCTTGTCCTGTTCTGTCATATTGGTAGATTCTTATTCAAAGGTAAATACCATCTTGCCAAGTTCATACCCACTAACAGTTTTTCCATCTATCTTCCTGCTTGCTTTCTCCACATTGTAAAGAGTACAATTCTCTATCAGGGTAGCTTTGGGAGACAACTTGATTCCCAATCTGCCAAACTCATCCTTCAATTTGCTTTTCAAATCCTTATTGCTGATAAAGCCAGGCTGATATATAGCCAAGAAAACTTTATCAACTTGTTTCTTGTCCTCTACAGCTTTTAGCATCTTCTCCCTGTTCCATCTAAGAGTATTCATTTCAGATTCCTTCAAATACCTTTTGATTAGTGGAAATTCTGGATATTCCTGTTCATAAGATTCAGAAGGGGAATCCAGATAATCTTTTAGTAATTGCTCATAACTGACAGTCATAGCCTTTGCCAGTTTTATATTGAAATCCTCCCATTCATTCTGGTTGGTAAGCTCAAATTTCTCTGATTGCATAAAACTGTCCCTGATGCTGATTCCATCCTTGTATGTCTTCCTTAGTTCCTGCTTATAAATGAAGGATTGCTTTTTCAGATTGTTATACACCATCTTGCCATTAATGATGGAGACTAGTTCAGTGTCTAGGTTCATCCTCTTAATATAGGTCTGTCTCTCTTCCTTATCCAACTTACTCCATCCGCTTAACAACTTGTCAGCTTCCTTCTCCTTATCCTGCATCATCATTTCAAACTCTTCATCGCTCATAACATTCTTATTGGTGGAGAACAGATGGACTATCACATTCCTAAAGATGTTCTGGTATTCATCATTGATTCTGATTCTGCCTGCTATCTGTTCCATAGTAGTACTTATATCCACCAAAGTCTGTGTTCTGTATGCGTCACTGGCTACTATTATCAGCCCGTTATTGGTGAAAAGGTTGCATCCCTGAAAGCATTTCTTTGTAAAGAAATTAATCTTCTTATTGGGACTACTGACTGATTCAATCTGGTATTCGCCCAACAGTTTGTTATTTCTAATCCTGTCAGCACAGCATATCTTCACATCATCTGGATTCAGCTTCAACGTATCTGCTATCTGCTTGATACTGGTTACAGAATTGATGAAAATATATAGTTCTTCCACCTTGCTGACATTGCCGTTTATGTCTGGGAGTGATATGCCTTCATCCAAAAATATCTGTATGAATCTAGCCAGTCCTTTGGTTAATTGCGTGACCTTGTATCTGATAGGAGTTATTTTCGTCACTCCATTCCATTGGACTTTGTAATGTGGAAGCTGTTTCAGGAAATCTATCTCAAAGTCAAGGTCAATTGGAGTGGCAGACAGAAAAGAATAATGCCTGAACTTCTGTATTTCTTCCATCAAGCCATTAATTGCATCATATCTGAAATCCATGTCTTCCAAAATTAAATGGTATTCATCTACCAAGACTTTCCACCCTTCTGTACTGCTCAACCATCCAATTAATTTGGGCAGACTGTCATAGGTCACGGCTATCTTATATGTGGTATTGTTTTTGATATATTTCCTGAACTGGTATTCTCTTACACCACCATAACATTTGAATATTTCATACCTGTTATTCTTATCTGCTGCTATGCTATCCACCAAGTCCTTGAACGGACATACGATAATATAGTTGCTACTGCAATTTGCAGCCACATAAGTGCCACCTACATCTGTCTTTGTCTTGTTTACGATGCCAAAAGGAATACCATCTTTAAATCTTTCTAATTCGCCCAAATATCGGGCATTGCCACCATTAATGATTTCTTGTTTCATTGTGTTTAGATTAACTTAGATTTATAAAATTGTAATCTGTGTATTTGAAATATCTGACTTTAGATTAAGTTTAAGTAGGGTTATTTTTTTCTTCCTATATAGGGACGCTTTGAAGAAAAACTCGTCCATAAGAATAAAATAATAAGCGTATTACTACGCCTATTACTTTACCGCTGACTTAGCATAGTCAAGCAATCTAAATGTTATGTCTTGTATTATATAGTTTATGGCGGAAGCGTCTTTTAAAACTTTAGTTTAAAAGTTTTATGAAGAAAATACCTCTTATTATGTTAGCTTGGCAACAGGGTTAGAACTAAAAAATCATTCCTGTTCCTGTTTATGATGCGGTAGGTAGATTGTGTAGGTCTTGCCTTGAACCATTTTGCGCTTTTTGATGTATCGGTCAGTAGCCCAAAGCCCGATGTGAAGCCTTGTGTCCTTAATACCGTGCTCCAGTGCCATTTTACGAATGTCTGTGTAGGTCAGTTCTTTCATTTGAAGTAGATTTAGGTTTGTAGTGGTGAATCTGGGTGATGAGAAACTCGGTCATTTCTGACTTTCAATCACATTGCAAAGGTATAAAGTCCCGACCGCATCACCAAACAACAAGTCGAAATTGTGGAATATTCGAGTAGAGGATGCGATAAAGCAAAAATTCTCCCCATAGTCGTAACTGTTCGGGGAGAATATGATGTTCAGGCTTACCAGAAGCCTTGATTTCCTCGAAAACTTGTCAGCCCTGATTCCTTTTATCCAATAAGGCTGTAGTGATTTCTTTTATATGAGTGAATCTTTCATTATCCAACAAGCCTATTTCCAAAGCCTTATTGATAAACTGCATAATTGCATCCTTACTGATACCAATCTTAACGCACTTGATAATCATTTCTCTAAAACTGTCATACAAATCTGACTGCTTCCCAACAGATAACTGTTTCACATATTGTTTTGCCACATCAGAATCAGAAGTGGAAGATTGGGAGAATTTTTCTATCTCGCTTATAAGGGACGTGATTTCATTGTCATAACTACACAGTTCCCCATTTTTCAAATGCCCTACCTGTGATTGTAGTTCAACAGCCTTATTGATTTTAGATGCAAAAAATTGAGTATCTAACAGAGTATCGAAGGTGATATTATTAGTTGCATCGTTCGTAGGCTTTGCTTCATTGAGAGAATTTGTCTCCATCTTGCCCATATTAAAAATGCCATTATTTAAACTTTTGAAAGCATTAGAGACTTTCTTTGCTTTATCTTTACTGTTTAAATGAGAATAAACTTTGTCTATCATTTTTGTATCTTCATGTCCTGTCGCTATAATAACAGTTTCCTTGGGGATGCCTTTTCTACACAATATTGTGATAAAAGTATGCCTTGCTGTATGTGTATGCAGTAATTTATAAAGAGGTTGGGTTTGTTTAATCCCGTTTTCTTCATAAGTGATAGGCTCGTCTAATCCTGCTTGTTCTGCTACTTCTTTTAAGGCTTCATTGACAATGGACTTTCTTTCTTTATAATATAATAATTCTTTATTCTCATATTTAGATATAATTTCTTTGGCTAATGGCAATAGTGGAATTATAGCTCTGGCTTTTGTCTTTTGTTGTATAATAGAGATGGTTCCTGCTTCTTCATCCATTTCATTATCTCCATTAAAGAATTTTTGCATATCTCCAATTCGTTGCCCAACTAAGCATTGTAATATGAATAAGTCTCTGATTTCTGTATATTTCTTTATTTGTCTTTCTGTTCCCGTGATGATATGCTTGTAGAATTTATTCAGTTGCTCTTCTGTTAATGAAACTTTTTTGTTATCTGCTAATTCTTTGTTGGATTTATCTTTCACGAACTCAAAACTGTTTAAATTGCTGTCAGACCATTTGAAAGGAATATCCAGTCTTTTATCTGCTATCCCTAGTAAATTAAATATAGTTCCTTTAATTATGTTACGCAAAGTGTTATGAGGATGCAATGGGTTTTCTTTTATGATTTGCTTTTGGTAGCGATTGATAGTATCTAAATTCATGCTCTCCCATGTATTGGGGATTTCATTCTCTTTGAGAAAACGCTCGAATTTGTCTATGTTAGAACGATATTGTTTCTTACTGCTTTCTGCACAAGTCTTTGCTTCTATAATTTGTTTCATTATAAAAGTTGCGGGTTTCTGTAATTCTTTCTTCATCCTATCTTTATATATGTGTTGTTTTAATAGTTTCATACTTTCTCCAATCTCGTCTGGATGCATACAAAGATAATGCTTAAATTCGATGAAATATTCTTTTAGTTTTGTGATTTTCTTGTTCACTATAGTGTTATTTATATTATCTAACTCTGATAGGCGTACGCTGATATATGCTTCTTGTCTTTTTTCATTCCAGTGGTCTGGATATATCTTTACCCCTGTAGATAGTTTAACTTGTTTGTTGTTTATTCTGCATACTAAATAGAGATTGGTTGGCTTCTCGCTACGTGGTTTTCTTAAATTGAAACGAGCTTGCATCTCATTAATAAAAATCTGCCTTTCCATAATCTTGTTCTTTAAAGTTGTTCTTTAATTCGGTTCTTTGAATGTGTTCTTTTAAGGCAATTCTTTCTGATAAGTATTAATTAGCCCCCTCATTAAATATTCTGGCGTGCAGGTATGTGGTTTCGAATAAAAACAATATATTTGCCATTAGTAATACCCTAAACAACCGAATTAGTGAGAAAAACAATCCTTTTATTTCTGCTATTTTTAAGCGTAACTGCTGTCCGTACGTTAGGACAAAATATTACTTTCAGCCATTTGACCACAGATGACGGACTTTCCCAGTTTTCCGTCAACAGCCTGTACATTGACGAACGGGGCATTATATGGATAGGTACGCGCGAAGGGCTGAACCGTTATAACGGTAACGATATCAAAAGTTTCAAGCTCAAGAAGAATGATCCGAACAGTCTGTTCAGCAATACCGTACTCCGTATCACAGGTAATAAGAACGGGAAGGTTTACCTGCTTTGCACCGACGGTGTAGCCGAATTTGACATGACCACTCAACGATTCAAAACCCTACTGCAAGGCAATGTGGACGCTATCTACTACAACGAAAAACTATATATCGGAAAAAGAGAAGAAGTATTCGTTTTCAACGAGAACACGAACAACTTCGACCTTTACTACCACCTTGCCGGGAAAGACATTAACCTATCCTGCCTCCATCTGGACGAGAAGAAAAACCTGTGGATGGGAACCACCAGCAATGGTGTTTACTGCCTGTCGGACGACAAGCAACTCTCTCAGCCCATCACGAAAGGAAACATAGCCAGCATCTACGAAGACTCATCCAAAGAACTGTGGATTGGCAGCTGGGAGGAAGGGCTCTACCGTATCCGCACAAACGGCACTATCGATAACTTCCGCCACGACCCGAAGAATCCGAACAGTATATGTTCCGATTTTGTCAGAAGCTGCTGCGAAGATAATCTGGGAAATCTATGGATCGGAACTTTCCACGGCTTGAACCGCTACGACAAAAGCACAGGACAGTTCCAACTTTATACCGCCAATGACAACAAACCCGACGGACTCACCCACTCTTCCATCTGGTGTATCGTGAAAGACGAACAGGGAACCCTATGGCTGGGAACTTACTTTGGCGGCGTCAACTACTTCAATCCGGAATATGAAATCTATACCCGCTATAAAGTGGGAGACACGGAGAAAGAAGGATTAAGCAGTCCCATCGTCGGCAGAATGACGGAAGACAAAGACGGTAACTTATGGATCTGCACCGAAGGCGGTGGCGTGAACGTCTACAACCGGAAAAACAATACTTATCGCTGGTACCGCCATGAAGAAGGCAGGAACAGTATCTCGCACAACAACGTCAAGGCAATCTATTACGACCGGACAGAGGAAATTATGTGGATCGGCACACACTTGGGAGGCTTGAACAAACTCGACCTGCGCACCAACCGCTTTACCATTTACCGGATGAAAGCGGGCGACCCGACCACACTGCCCTCGGATATTGTACGCGACATCGTGCCCTACGGAGACAAACTGATCATCGCCACACAAAACGGAGTCTGCCTTTTCAACCCGGCAACGGGCACCTGCGAACATCTTTTCAAGGATACCAAAGAAGGCAGAAATATCGGTATGGTGGCCAGCCTCTACATCGACAAGGACGAAACGCTATGGGTTTCCGCTACCGGAGAGGGCGTATATTCTTACCGCTTCGACACCGGCAAGCTCACCCACTATGCACACAATCCCTCCATTCCGAACACTCTCAGCAACAACAATGTCAACAACATCATGCAGGACAGCAACGGCAACCTGTGGTTCTCCACTTCCGGAAGCGGGCTCGACCGTTACCGCAAGGAGAGCAACGACTTCGAAAACTTCGATATGCAGAAAGACGGCCTATCCAGCGACTGTATCTACGAAGTATTCGAGTCGTCCATACAAAAGGGAGACTTGCTGCTGATTACCAATCAGGGATTCTCCCAGTTTGACTATCCGCAAAAGAAGTTTTACAACTACGGTACAGAGAACGGATTCCCGCTGACTGCCGTCAACGAAAACGCATTGTTCGTAACGCATGACGGAGAAGTATTTCTAGGCGGCATCCAAGGCATGATTTCTTTCTGGGAAAAGAAACTGCACTTTACGCCCAAGTCCTACAGCATCATCCTTTCCCGCCTGCTGGTCAACGGAAAGGAGATCACTGCCGGAGACGACACCGGCATCTTGGAACAGTCCATCGCCTATACACCGGAAATCAGCCTGAAAGCCGACCAATCCATGTTCAGCATAGAATACGCCACTTCCAACTTCATCCCTGCCAACAGAAATGAAATCGTCTACCGCCTCGAAGGTTTCTCCGACGAATGGAATCACACCGACCGCAAACAGACGCTTATCACTTATACCAACCTGAATCCGGGCAAATATACGCTCGTCATCAAGTCGGACGGAGACGGTATCGAAGAAGCCCGACTACTGATCCGTGTATTACCGCCTTGGTATGAGACATGGTGGGCTTATCTGATTTACACCATTTGTACCGTCAGTCTGTTATGGTATCTCATTCAGAACTACAATTCCCGCATCAAACTGCGTGAGTCACTGAAATATGAAAAGAAGCACATCGAAGACCTCGAAGCATTAAACCAATCCAAGCTACGCTTCTTTACCAACATCTCCCACGAATTCCGCACTCCGCTGACGTTGATCGTAGGACAGGTAGAAACGCTGTTGCAAGTACAGACATTCACACCTAATATTTATCACAAGATATTGGGAATTTACAAAAACAGCCTCCAACTGCGTGAACTAATTACGGAACTGCTCGACTTCCGCAAGCAGGAACAAGGGCACATGAAAATCAAAGTCAGCCGACATAATCTGGTGAACTTCCTGTACGAGAATTATCTGTTATTCCTTGAATACGCCAGCAGCAAGCAAATCAATTTCAAGTTCAACAAGCAGTCGGATGATATTGAAGTATGGTACGACCAGAAGCAGATGCAGAAGGTAGTGAACAATCTGCTGTCCAACGCATTGAAGCATACGAAAGCGGAAGATACCATCTCCATCAACGTATCGCAGGAGAATAAATACGTCATTATCGAGATCAAAGACACGGGAACAGGCATTGCCGCCGCCGAGATCGACAAGATATTCGACCGTTTCTACCAGACCGAACGCCTCGACTCGCTGAATACCGGAGCCGGCACAGGCATCGGACTGGCGTTGACAAAAGGTATCATCGAACTTCATCACGGAACCATCCGTGTAGAGAGCGAACCGGGCAAGGGAAGCCGTTTTATCATTACGTTGAAATCGGGCAACCAGCACTTTACTGAGGAACAAATCATACGGGACAACACCGACACCAACATTCAGCAACAACCGGAAACAATCGTTCCAACCGTAGAAATACTGCCCGATTCCGAATGGAAGGAGGAAGACAACAAACGCATCGAAGATGCGAAAATGCTGATAGTGGAAGACAACGAATCCATCAAGCAAATGCTGGCAGGTATCTTCGAAACGTTCTATCAGGTCACCACCGCTTCCGACGGTGTAGAGGCACTGGATATCATACAGAAAGATATGCCAAGCATCATACTGAGCGACGTTGTCATGCCACGTATGTCGGGTACGGAACTCTGTAAGCAAATCAAAACGGACTTCAACACCTGTCACATCCCGGTAGTACTACTGACGGCACGCACAGCCGTGGAACACAACATTGAAGGATTAAAGATCGGCGCGGACGATTATATCACCAAGCCGTTCAATACCAATCTCCTGATCTCCCGTTGCAACAATCTGGTGAACTCACGGCGGTTGCTACAGGAGAAATTCAGCAAACAGCCACAGGCTTTTGCCCAGATGCTTGCCACCAACCCGATGGATAAAGAAATGCTGGACCGTGCCATGGCCATCATCGAACAGCACTTGGATAATACGGACTTTAATGTCAACATCTTCGCCCGTGAAATGGGGATGGCACGTACCAATCTGTTCACGAAGCTGAAAGCCGTCACCGGTCAGACACCGAATGACTTTATATTAAGTATCCGTCTCAAGAAAGGAGCCGTCATGCTGCGGAACAATCCGGAGCTGAACATTACGGAGATTTCCGACCGCATCGGTTTCTCTTCTTCCCGCTATTTCAGTAAATGCTTTAAAGAGATTTATCACGTCAGTCCGCTTGCCTACCGCAAGGGTGAAGAAAAAGAGGAAGAAGGGAACGAAGAAACGGATCAATAACCCATAAACAGGTAAGCAAGTAGCATTTGTAACAGGAGAACCTATGCCAAAGTAGTTCCCTCCTGTTGGCACAAGATCCGGGCTACGATGTCAGGAAAAGGCATCCGTAGCCCCGAAACATTTAACCCTTTAGAATGGACTATTTTGTATCACACCTGTACATTCCTGCTCACTCATTTCCGCCAATCCTCTTATCTTTGTGTTCAGTAATCACTCCATAAAAGACCAACATTATGAAGAATGTCTCACGTTTACTACCGCTATTGCCCGGTATAGCCCTGCTGACCGGATGCAATCAGAAAGTACAAAAAGACAACGGACAAAACTCACAAAAGCCTAACATTATTTATATATTCGCGGACGACCTTGGCATAGGCGACCTTAGCTGCTATGGAGCGACAAAGGTCAGTACTCCCCATATCGACCGCCTTGCCGGACAGGGCGTACAGTTCACCAACGCCTATGCAACTTCCGCCACCAGTACCCCTTCCCGCTTCGGACTCCTGACAGGTATGTACCCGTGGCGACAGGAGAACACAGGCATCGCCCCCGGAAACTCGGAACTAATCATCGACACCGCCTGCGTCACCATGGCCGATATGCTGAAAGAAGCAGGTTACGCCACCGGAGTTGTCGGCAAATGGCATCTTGGACTCGGTCCGAAGGGAGGCACCGACTTCAACGGGCACATCACCCCCAACGCCCAAAGTATCGGCTTCGACTACGAGTTCGTGCGGTTATCAACAAACGCGCTGGCGGAATGGGGCTGATTCTTGGACGTAAG
>OGZC01000371.1_pt1 | contig 26325 bp, 19 predicted proteins | sample 1576751 | NCBI WGS metagenome assembly OGZC01 (sample SAMEA3541486, study PRJEB24748) | human gut metagenome | biome: human gut; feature: human-associated habitat; material: faeces | place: China | collected 2012
TCTGCTTGGTGAAATCAGTAGTTACAATGTGGTTGTTTACATAATCATAAAAGCTTTTGATGTCTTTAGAAATATCGCCATGCGTACCTTTGGTGTTCAAAATCATGGTGGTTGCTTCATCGGGAAGCTCCAGCTCCAAATTCTCCAGACAAAGTTTTTTAAAGGTATAGACATAATTACCTTTTTCAAAGAAATCAAAAACACAGATAAAAATGATAAATGTCGGTGGCAGCAGGTCATAAGGCTGTCCCTTCTGCAGCAAATCAATATCAAGCAGCGCCTGATAATAACGGGAACGCTTAGGCAGGACGTAGGTATCCGTTTCGGAATTTTTATTGTTTTTCACCTGCATCTCCAGATTATAATGCGTGTTTTTATCATCCGCTACAATGATATCAAGGCGGATGCCGCGGCTGGTGTACTCAGGCTCAAGCGTCTTTTCTGCCTCCAGATAGTTGATATCCGCAATTTCTATCTGCAGCAGCTCCTCCAGCAGATGCTTGCAGATGCGCTTGCGTGACATAACCTTCTTGAAGATGAAGTCGCTTTGGATTGTCAGGTTTGCAAATTTTGTTGCCAGGTCTTGCATGGTTTTTCTCCTTTCATTTTAACACAAGTGAATAAAAAAATACATAAGCAGTTGCCAAGCGCCTAAAAAAACAAAAAAAGAGCAGTACCCTGACGATAAAAAATCGTCAGTTTGTACTACTCTTAGAATGTACCATATAAATATAAATGGCCTTGCTTAAGCTTCTGCAGAAAAGATGCATCTGCAGGATATACTGCTTATTTAATTGTCCGCAGGTAAATGAGCCGGAGGCATAAGCTTACTTGCGGTTTTGAAGAACTTAGTTTAAGTTTACTTGAAATACAGGGGAATGTCAAGGGAGGGGCGTACCTTGCCTTCAGCTTTTTTGCATGCACTATTCCTCTGCCAAAAAATCATCCGTTTGGCAACAAACTTTTCACAAAAAATATGTATCACTATTTGTCAATAGCCCATATTTAGTGTATAATAAAGTAGAGAGTATGTGTGCGGACACAGTATCAAATTCAATTTCTACATTTGTACGGAAGAATGTAAAATAAAAAATGGAGGTGTATTTTTTTTGGGTAAATTTCAACATAAGGTCCAGATTATCCCGCTGGGTGGTTTGGGCGAAATTGGTAAAAATATGACGGTATTTCGTTACGGGGATGACATGATCCTGATTGATGCAGGCCTGATGTTCCCTGAAGACGATATGCTCGGCATTGACTTGGTTATTCCCAATATTACATATTTGGTTGAGAATAAAGATAAAATTAAGGGTATCTTTCTGACACATGGTCACGAGGACCATATCGGTGCGCTGCCCTATGTTATGAAACAAATTGATTGTCCCGTTTATGGTACCGCACTTACTCTGGGTATTTTACAAGGCCGCTTGAAGGAAAACGGTGTAGGCAACGAAAACCTGCACGTAGTAAAACCCGGTGACAAGATTAACGCCGGTGCCTTTAAGCTCGATTTCATCCGCGTAAACCACAGCATTCCCGACGCTGTTGCTATCGCGATTACTACTCCTATCGGTGTTATTATCCACACCGGTGACTTCAAAATCGACCACACTCCTGTTGACGGACAGGTTATGGAATTCAATAAATTTGCTGAATACGGCGACCGCGGTGTACTGTGCCTGCTGGCAGACAGCACCAACGCCGAGCGCCCGGGCTTCACTCCCAGCGAAAAAATGGTTGGCCAGACCTTTGACGAGGAGTTCCGCTATGCTAAGCACCGTATTATAGTAGCAACCTTCTCCTCTAACGTACATCGTATCCAGCAGGTTATTGATACTGCTGTGAAGTACGACCGTAAGGTAGCAGTTATCGGCCGCAGCATGGTGAATGTTGTTAATATCGCTAAGGAGCTGGGTTACTTAAAGGTTCCCGAGGGCGTTTTGATTGATATTGACGAAACTCATAACTATACGCCGGAAAAGGTTGTTATTATAACCACCGGCAGCCAGGGCGAGCCGATGAGCGCGCTCACCCGTATGGCTATGAATGACCATAAAAAGGTTGATATTATGCCCGGTGATACAGTAATTATTTCTGCTACACCGATTCCGGGCAACGAAAAGCTCGTTTCCCGTACTATCGACCATCTGTACAAGCTGGGTGCGGACGTTATTTATGAAAAGAGCAACGGCGTCCACGTTTCCGGCCACGCCAGCCAGGAGGAAATCAAGATGATGCACAATCTGGTGCGTCCGCGTTTCTTCATGCCTGTGCATGGTGAATACCGTCACCTGGTTAAGCATGCTAACTTGGCAAAATCCCTTGGCATGCCGGCGGACCACATTGTTATCGGTGAAAACGGCAGCGTTATCGAGCTGACCAAGAGCAGCATTACCATTAACGGCAAGGTGCCTGCAGGCAAGGTGCTGGTTGACGGCATGGGTGTCGGCGACGTAGGCAACATCGTACTGCGCGACCGCCGTCAGCTTTCTCAGGACGGTATCATGATTGTTGTCGTAACTATCGACAAGGAATCCTGCCATGTGGTTTCCGGTCCGGATATCGTTTCCCGCGGCTTTGTTTATGTACGCGAGGCCGAGGACCTGATGGATGAAGCACGCGATAAGGTGCAGGCTGCGCTGGACCGCTGCGAGGAAAACAATGTTTCCGAATGGTCGGCAATCAAGTCTACCGTGCGTGATTCTCTGGGACGCTTCCTGTTCGAAAGAACTCGCCGCCGTCCGATGATTCTGCCGATTATCATGGAGATTTGATAGTTTTCAGTGATTAGTTATTAGTGGCTAGTGAATAGTGATTAGTTTTTGGTGAGCGGCTGTTAGTGGTCAGCTGATAACAGATGACTGCCGGCAGCTGCGATTTTAGGAGTTGTCTTATCTTGCGCAAGGAAAGAAGAAGGAAGCAACAGAATAGAAGCTACTCGCGCCCTGTCGGCGTTGTTTGCCTGCTTATGGGTCTGCTGTTTGCAGCCGCTCTTCTTATGACGGCTGAGGACGGTGTAATGCATTATGCTTATCTGGTGGAGCAGCATCTGCTGGGTAAGGGTATCTTTTTGCTGCCTTTGGCTTTCTTTGCTGCGTCCTTTGCTTTGCTTAAAGGACAATTTGGTGTTTTTAACAAGAGAACATTAATTTTTACTTTGGTGACGCTGTGCCTTACAGGCACAGCTCATCATGTTTTTGTGCCTGTTGGCTCCGAGCTGGAGCCTTCGCTGATAGCGGAGGGCGGCGGTCTTATAGGCGGCCTTTTGCTGAAGCTGCTGCGTTCCTTTGCCGGTGATGTGACTGTTTACATCATTCTGGCCTTAGGCTGGCTGTGGCTGCTTGGCCTGGTGCTGCCGCTGCGCAAATGGTGGGAGCTGTGGCAGGATTACATGACCTCCGATGAGATTACGCTGGTGCGCCCCGACGACAAGGTGAGGGAGGAGCGTGTGCATCCGGAGCCTGCGGTAAGAACCGTGTTCAAGCGCAAGAGTGCCGCGTTTCAACAGCATGCCGCTCCTGCGGATAACGTTATCAGCAACTATACCAGCCCCGAGTTTGATGCCTTCAACGAGGGCGTGCAGAAGAAAAGTGCCTTCAGAAGCATTTTGGGCTTTACGAAAAACAAGAGCGTTTACGAAAAATCTCCTTTAAAAGAGGAAATAGAGCGTGACCCGGTGCAGCTGCCCGAATGGGAGGACAGCAGTCCCAAGGTTGTGTTTACGCCGATAGTAAATTATGACGATGATTACGAGCCGGACAGCCGCTTCCTTGATGATGCCGAGCCGCCGGCGGCCGAACCCGAGCCTGAGCCGGAGCGTCCTGCTTCCGTAATCCGCAATACCTATCGCGAGGAGCAGGCGGCAGCGTTTGCAGTGCCTGTTAAGGCGGAGCCGCAGCCTGAACCTGAACCGGAGAATCCGGCCGTAACGATTTTTGACAGCGCAGATAAAATTGCCGCAGCGGCGCCTGCTCAGCAGAATGCAGCATATGAGCCTGAAGCGCAGTCCGCGAGCAGCTATCAGCTGCCCCCGCTGGAGCTTCTGGATACGCCGAAGGCCAGCGCCCCGTCCACCTATCAGAAGGACATCATGGACCAATGTGCGGTGCTGGAGCAGACCTTGGCAGACTTCAAGGTGCGCGCCAGAGTTGTTGCCGTAACGCGCGGACCGTCGGTTACCCGCTTTGAGCTGGAGCCTGCGGCAGGCGTCAAGGTAAGCTCGGTGGTGAACCTTGCGGATGATATTGCCCTGCGTCTGGCTGCGCCCGGTGTGCGTATCGAGGCGCCGATTCCCGGCAAATCCGCCATCGGCATCGAAGCGCCGAACACGAAAAACGATCCAGTGTGCTTCCGTGAGGTTGTGGAGGCAGGCAGTGTGCGCAATGCCAAGGAGCATCTGTGCATCGGTCTGGGCAAGGATATCAGCGGTGATATTATTTCCGCCGACCTTGCGAAAATGCCGCACCTTCTGGTAGCAGGCTCCACAGGCTCCGGTAAATCGGTGTGCATCAATACGATTATCGCCGGTCTTTTGTACCGTGCTACCCCGGACGAGGTTAAACTGATTCTTGTCGACCCTAAGGTCGTAGAATTGTCTAATTACAACGGTATTCCGCATCTGCTGACACCTGTTGTCACCGAGCCGAAAAAGGCAGCCAGCGCGCTGCACTGGGCGGTAGCGGAAATGGAGCGCCGTTATAAGGCGTTTGCCGACAGCCGTGTGCGTGACATCAAAACCTATAACGCACAGGCGGAAGAAAAGATGCCTTATATCGTAATCATTATCGACGAGTTATCCGACCTGATGATGGTAGCCAAGGTTGATGTGGAGGATGCCATCCTGCGTCTGGCACAGAAGGCCCGCGCTGCCGGTATCCATCTGATTCTGGCAACCCAGCGCCCGTCCGTAGATGTTATTACAGGCATCGTCAAGGCGAATATTCCTTCACGTATTGCTTTCGCCGTATCCTCGCAGACAGATTCGCGCACCATTATTGATATGGGCGGTGCCGAAAAGCTGCTGGGCAAGGGCGATATGCTCTTTTACCCCATGGGCTACAACAAGCCTGTGCGTGTGCAGGGTGCCTTCGTCAGCGATGATGAGCTGAATAAAATAGTAGATTTCATTATCAAGCAGTCCATTCCTGTAAATTACAGTGAAGAGGTAACAGAGCAGGAGCTGGAATGTGATAATAAAGGTCATAATGCCGAGGATGCAGGCTCCAATGCGCCTGCAGAGGATGAGCTTTTTGAGGATGCCCTGAGCCTTGTGCTGGACATGGGGCAGGCATCAAGCTCCATGCTGCAGCGACGCTTCCGCATAGGCTATACGCGTGCGGCGCGTCTGGTAGATACAATGGAGGAGCTGGGCATTGTCGGTCAATCTGTGGGCAGCAAGCCACGAGAGGTTATAATGTCGCGTAAGGAAGCAGAGGAACGCTTCCTGCGCCGTGAATAAGCGGAGGTGCAGGCGAAATGGATGATAAGGAAAAGACTGTCGGCGCAATTTTAAAAGAAGCAAGATTAGCTAAGGGTATTTCTCTTGCTGATGCCGAAAAGGCTACCAGTATCCGCAGCCGTTATCTGCAGGCTGTAGAAAATGACGAATATGACAAAACTCCGGGCGAGGTTTTCCTGAAGGGAATAATCCGCAACTACGGTAATTATCTGGGACTGAACGGTCCGGAGCTTGTTAATGAATATAAAGCAAGTGCTGCCGGTATGGCGGCAGAGGCTGTACGCAGCCAGGGTATCTGCGAGGTGGAAAAGGTCCGTCTCAACATCCAGCTGAAGGATAAGCGTGATATCGGCAGCGGTACAGGCCGCTTTGAAATGCCGGGCTTGCCGAAGCTTCCGATGAAGCAGTGTTTAGCAGGCTTAGCAGCGGTAGCGGTGCTCACTGCAGGCTATTTTGCTATTCCCGCTACGATTAACTATTTTAAAAATATGCCTAAGGATGAGGCAAAGCAGACCGAGCAGGTTAAGCCTGAAGCTAAAGCACCTGCAGTGCTGGACAAGGTTACCGTTGACCTGGAGGCTGAAGGCGATTGCTGGCTGGAGGCAAGTGCCGACGGCAAGGAGCTTTTTGCCGGCATTCTGCATGCTAAGGAAAGCAAACATTTCGAGGCTAAGGATAAGCTGATTGTCAAATACGGCAATATCGGCGTTGTACGCATTAAGGTGAACGGCGAGGCTGTTGACCTGAAGGGCGAGCATGGCGTGGCCGTCAAGACCTATCTGCGCAACGCTCCCGCACAGCCTGCAGCCGCAGCTAAGGCAGAGGAGGCTGCACCGCAGCCTGAAGCTAAGGCCGCACCTGCTGCTGCAGTAGAGGAAGCAGCACCGCAGCCCGCTGCAGCCGCACCTGCGCCGAAGGCAGAAGAACCGAAGCCGCAGGCTGAGGTTAAGCAGGCGGAGCCGCAGCAGCCACAGGCTGCCGGCGAAGTGAAGGCCGATAAGAAGAAATAATAATTTGTTCAGGAGTTTTTAATGAAACAGTTTTTACCGATTTCCGCTCAGGAAATAGCCGAGCGTGGCTGGGAGCAGATTGACTTTCTGTTTATCAGCGGCGATGCCTATGTAGACCATCCCTCCTTCGGTCCGGCAGTAATCTGCCGTGTGCTGGAGGCGCAGGGCTACAAGGTAGCTATGCTGTGCCAGCCGCGTTGGGATAAAGCAGAATATCTGGCAGAGCTGGGCAAGCCGCGACTGGGCGTGCTTATTTCCGGCGGCAACCTTGACTCCATGCTGTGCCGTTATACGGCAGCCAAGAATGAGCGTGCTGTCGACAAGTATACCGCAGGCGGTGCGGTGGGACAGCGTCCCGACCATGCTACGGCCGTTTATGCGCAGCTCGTCAAAAAGCTGTGGCCTGATATGCCTGTAATTATCGGCGGCATTGAAGCCAGCCTGCGCCGTTTTGTGCATTTCGACTACTGGGAAAACAAGCTGATGCCCTCTATTCTGGAGAGCAGCGGTGCGGACCTTTTGGTTTACGGCATGGGCGAAAAGCAGATTATGGAAATTGCCGATTATCTTGCCGGCGGCGCTTCTGCCGAGGATATGCATTACATCCGCGGTACGGCGTATATGTCCGACACTTTGCCTGACGACGAATATGTAGAGCTTCCCGACTGGAAGGCTATCAAGGACGACCGCAAGAAATTTGCCAGAGCCTTCAAGCTGCAGAGCAAGGAGCAGGATCCGTTTTATGGCAAAATCGTAGTCCAAAAGGGACAGAAGAAATATATCGTGCAGAATCCGAACATCTTCCCGCTGACGATGGAGGAAATGGACGCTATCTATGATTTGCCCTATATGCGTAAGTGGCATCCGAGCTACGATGCCAAGGGCGGCGTGGCGGCGCTCGAAGAGGTACAGTTCAGCTTAGTCAGCAGCAGAGGCTGCTTCGGCAGCTGTTCCTTCTGCGCTATTCATGCGCATCAGGGACGCATCATTCAGGCGCGCAGCCATGAATCTATTCTGCGCGAAGCTAAAATTCTGACACAGCTGGACGGCTTCAAGGGCTATATCCATGACGTCGGCGGCCCTACGGCCAACTTCCGCCATCCTTCCTGTGCCAAGCAGCTGAAATACGGCGTGTGCAAGGACAGGCAGTGCCTGTTCCCCAAGCCGTGTCCCAATATTGATGCCGACCACAGCGATTATATAGCGCTGCTGCGTAAGCTGCGCGCCTTACCGGGAGTCAAAAAGGTATTTATCCGCAGCGGTATCCGTTATGATTATATGCTGGCGGATAAAAAGCAGGATTTCCTGGATGAGCTGTGCCGCTATCATATCAGCGGTCTGCTGAAGGTCGCACCGGAGCATATCGCGCCGCAGGTTCTGGCGCGTATGGGCAAGCCCGGCAAGGATGTTTATCTGAAGTTTATGCGCCTTTATGCGCAAAAAAATAAAGAAATCGGCTTGCCGCAATATCTGGTGCCGTACTTTATTTCCAGCCATCCGGGCTGCACATTGAACAATGCCATTGAGCTGGCAGAGTTTTTGCGTGATATTAAGCACAATCCGGAGCAGGTGCAGGACTTTATTCCTACTCCCGGCAGTGCGGCGACGGCGATGTATTATTCCGGCATCGACCCGGAAAGCGGCGAAACCGTATTTGTTGCCCGCAATCCGCATGATAAGGCAATGCAGCGTGCGCTGATGCAGTACCGTGCTCCGCGTAACCGTAAGCTGGTGCTGGAGGCACTGCAGAAGGCAGGCCGTATGGACCTTGTGGGCAGCGGACCTAAATGTTTGCTGCATACGGAGCAGGAGCAGCGCGGAGGAGCGCGTGGCGCGAAGCGTGATGCATCTCGTGGACCGAAGCGTAATGCAACCCGCAGTGCTGCGGGCAGTGGAGTGCGTAATGCAACGCGCAGTACCGCTTCAGGCAGTACCGGTGGAAAAAGGCGTGAGGATAAGCGCCGCAGATAGTAACGGAGGGATGAGATGATCCGTTGTATCTTTTTAGTGCTGATGTTGGCCGGAATACTGACGGCAGGCTGCGGTGAGCAGCCTGCTCCTGTACAGAACGCAGGGGCAAAAACCATTATCCTGTATTCCGAGCTTGATAATAAATTTACTGAAAATCTGGTGGATGCCTTTAACAAGGATAATAAGGCTAAGCTGCAGCTGAAGGCTGTTTACGAGCTGAAGCCTGGCGGGGAGCTGCCGGACGTTGTGCTGGCCGAGCAGCGCACGCTTGCCGGACTGAAGCGTCATGGAAGGCTGAAGTCTGTGGCCTTTGCCGATGGCGACAGACTGCCGCAGAAGTTCCGTGACGCAGATTTAAGCTGGTACGGTATTTTCTATGATCCGATAGTTTTTCTGGTCAACCAGCAGTACGCCCGTACTGTCGGTCAGGCCAATATCTGCAGCTGGCAGGATTTGGCAGGAAAAGAGCAGCTGCGCATTGCTCTGGAAAATTTATCCGACAGCAACAGCACGCAAAACTTTCTGGCAGGTCTGGCAGACCGCTTCGGCGAGGATGAATCGCTGGAGTATTTAGGCAATATCAACCGCTTTATCGGGCAATATGCCAAGTTTCCCTTTACACCTGTGCGCATGGCGGCGGTGGGTGATGCGGATGTGGCCATAACCAGACAAAGCTACGTGTTTAAATATCTGGAAAATAAATTTCCCGCTTATGTTGTCTATCCTAAGGAGGGCACGCCGGTAAATCTTTTCTGCGTAGGCCTCTTTAAGAACACTGCCGATGATTTGCAGGGCCTTGCGGTTATGGAATGGCTTTTGACAAGCGAGCAGGTGCAGGCGATAGCGCAGGAAAACGCTACAGGCTACATGTTCATCTTTCCGCGTGGCTTTGACGAGGCTGCTGCCGATGCAGATAAAATCTGGCTCAACAGCAGCTATCTGGAGCCTGATAAGCAGGACGGACTGACGAATAAGTGGCTCAGTAAGGTAAGATTCAGTAAATAGTGATTAGTGAACAGTGATTAGTCGTTAGTCATCAGTGATTAGTCATTAGTGAATAGTGATTAGTCATTAGTGAATAGTGATTAGATTATTGTGATTTATGCTCTTGCTTGCTGTCCCGACAGCTAGAGTGAGGGCAGCAGGTTTTGGAGGTAAAGAATGAAAATAGGTATGGTCAGCCTCGGCTGTCCCAAAAATCTGGTAGATTCTGAAGTTATGCTGGGTATTATCAAGGATAAGCAGCTGGAGATTACCAACGATCCCGCAGATGCCGAACTGATTATTGTTAATACCTGCGGTTTTATCGAAAGTGCGAAGGAGGAATCCATCAGCACAATTTTACAAATGGCGCAATATAAGGAGGAGGGCAGCTGCAAGTATCTGATTATGACAGGCTGCCTCGGCCAGCGTTATGCAGACGAGCTTTTTGAAAGCATGCCGGAGGTTGACGCTATCGTCGGCACCGACAGCTTCACCGATATCGGTTGGGTTATCGACCAGGTGCTGGCAGGCAAGCGCGTAAAGCATTTGCAGAAGTTGGAAAGCAAAAATGTGCAGGCTCTGCCCAGAATGCTGACTACGCCTGATTACATGGCGTATCTCAAAATTGCCGAGGGCTGCGACAACTGCTGCTCCTACTGCATTATTCCGCAGCTGCGCGGTCCCTACACCAGCCGTCCTTATGATGAGGTTATGGCAGAGGCAAGAAGCCTTGCTGCTCACGGCGTCAAGGAGCTGATTGTCGTGGCGCAGGACACTACCCGCTACGGCGAGGACCTCACCGGCAAGCTGCTTTTGCCGCAGCTGCTGCGTGATCTCAACGAGCTGGAGGGCATTAAGTGGATTCGCGTTATGTACCTGTATCCCAACAACTTTACGGACGATTTGATTGCAGCCTTTGCCGAATGCGACAAGGTGTGCAAGTATATTGATATTCCTCTGCAGCATGCCAGCGACAGACTGCTGGAAAGCATGAATCGCTATGATACACGCGCGCAGGTAGAGGAGCTTTTGGCCAAGCTGCGTGAGCGTATTCCGGGAATTACTATCCGCACTACCTTTATTGTGGGCTTCCCCGGTGAAACCGACGAGGATTTTGCGGAGCTGATGGACTTTGTTGAAAAGCAGCGCTTTGAAAACGCAGGCGTGTTCCAGTATTCCCAAGAGGAGGGCACTGTGGCGGGCGCTATGGAAAACCAGATTGAGCCTGAGGTTAAGGAAAACCGCTATCATGAGCTGATGGCGCTGCAGGCAGGTATTTCCGAAGAAATCCATCAGGAGCGCGAGGATGAGGAGCTGGACGTTATCGTCGAAGGCTTTGATGAAGAAAATCCCGCTCTTGCGGTAGGACGTTCCTATCACGAGGCACCCGATATCGACGGCAACATCTTTATCGAAAATGCCGCCGAGCTGGAGGTAGGCCAGATGGTAAGAGTGCGTATTCTGCAAGGCTTTACCTATGAAATGGTGGCAGAGCTGGTTTAAGAGCGTTGCTGTAAGAGTCAAAATAACCGGTGAGAGGGTGACAGCAGGATGAAGGTTGAAATCATTACTACCGGGACGGAGCTGCTGCTGGGTGAAATTTTGAACACCAATGTGCAGTATTTATCCCGCAAGCTGAATAATATAGGCTTTAATGTTTTATATCAAACTACGGTCGGAGATAATCCGGAGCGTATGCGCGCAGTGCTGGAACAGGCCATGCAGCGCGCCGATATCATCATTACCAGCGGCGGCTTGGGGCCGACGCGCGGTGATATTACCAAGGAGATGGTGATGGAGGTTTGTCATACCGAAGGCTATCTCGATTTGGATACATGGGGACGCATAGATGCTTATTTTGCCAAGAAGGGACTTTGCCCCTCGCAAAATAACGAAAAGCAGGCGTATGTTCCCATCGGGGCCGAGGTACTGCAGAACGATGTGGGTACCGCTCCCGGACTGTGGCTGGAATATAAGGACAAAATCTTCATTATGCTGCCAGGACCTCCGAGCGAGCTGACGGATGTGTGCGAAAAGCAGCTGCTGCCGCGAATGCTGCAGCGCTTCAGCGAGCACGGCATTATCATGTCGCGCACTCTGCATCTGCGCGGTATTGGCGAATCCATGGTTGCTACCAAGCTAGACGAGCTGATTATGGCGCAGACAAATCCGACGATTGCGCTTTATGCCCGCTACGGTGAAATTCTCATCAGGCTTACGGCGAAGGCTGCCAAGGATAAAGAGGCAGTCAAGCTGCTCGACGCTATGGAAGCCAAGGTACGCAAGAGCGTTGATAATTATATATACGGTGTGGATGATGCCACTCTGGCGGCCTGCTTAGGGCAGGAGCTGCTGAAGCAGGGCAAAACTATTGCCTTTGCGGAATCCTGCAGCGGCGGTCTTGCCAGCAGCCTGGTTACGGATGTGCCGGGCAGCAGCGAGTATCTGCTGGGAAGCATCGTCAGCTACACTAACATGGCCAAGCAGAAGCTGCTCAATGTACAGGCAGATACGCTGGCCAAATACGGCGCTGTCAGCCGCGAAACCGCCTGCGAAATGGCGCTGGGCGTGCGCAAGCAGCTGGGCAGTGATTACGGTGTGAGCATTACGGGCAACGCCGGACCGGGAGCCAGCGAGGGCAAGCCGGTAGGCCTTGTATATATTGCCGTTGCTACCGACAACGTGGTATATTGTCAGGAGCACCGTTTTATGTCGACAAGAACAGAAAATAAGCTGAGAATAGCTCAGACAGCTATTTCCATGGCTATTGATAAATTATTAGAAGAAAAAAACAATATGGAGGATAAACATTAATGACCATTCAAAAAGAGATGTTCGGCAGCTTAGAGCTGGACAAAAAAATTGTAACCGCCCTGACTGACATGGGCTTCGAAGAGCCTTCTCCGATTCAGGCCGCTACTATTCCCCTGGTGCTCGAGGGTAACGACGTTATCGGCCAGGCACAGACCGGTACCGGCAAAACCGCTGCTTTCGGTATTCCTCTGGTGCAGGCAATTACCGACTTCAAGCATATTCAGGCGCTGATTATGACTCCGACCCGTGAGCTGGCTATTCAGGTTGCGGAAGAAGTAGGCAAAATCGGCCGTACCCGCCGCGTGCGTGCACTGCCTGTTTACGGCGGCCAGCCGATTGAACGCCAGATCCGTGCGCTGCGCAACAATGTGCAGATTGTTATCGGTACTCCGGGCCGTCTGATTGACCATATCAACCGCGGTACTATCCATCTGGACCATATCAAATTCCTCGTACTGGACGAGGCTGACGAAATGCTGGATATGGGCTTTGTTGATGATATCGAAGAAATTATGCGCAGCCTGCCGGTTGAACGCCAGACTCTGCTGTTCTCCGCAACTATGCCCCGTCCGATTCTGAGCCTGACCAAGAAGTACATGAAGGCGCCGAAGAATGTAACCATTTCCAAGGAAGAGCTGACTGTACCTCTGATTGAGCAATACTATTTCGAAACCAAGGATAAGATTGAAGGCCTGTGCCGTCTGCTGGACGCAGAAATCGACGGCAAGCTGATTATCTTCTGCCGTACCAAAAAGGGTGTTGACGACCTGTCTATCGCACTTTCCAGCCGTGGCTACATGGCCGAAGGCTTGCATGGTGACCTGAGCCAGAACCAGCGTGACCGCGTAATGAAGAAATTCCGCGAGGGCGCTGTCGATGTGCTGATTGCTACCGACGTTGCTGCCCGTGGTATCGACGTTGACAACATCACCCACGTTATCAACTTTGATATTCCGCAGGATCCGGAAAGCTACGTTCACCGCATCGGCCGTACCGGTCGTGCAGGCAACACCGGCGTAGCTATGACCTTCATCACTCCGCGTGAGTTCCGCCAGCTGAAGCTGATTGAGCGCACTGTCAAGACTAAAATCCAACGCCGTCAGCTGCCGACCGCTGCTAACGTTATCGAGCGTCAGCGCGACCAGATTATCAGCAAGATGCAGACTGTGCTGGAGCTGAACGCTTACCATGACTATATGCCGATTGCCGAAAGCCTGCTGGATGATTACAGCGCCGAAGAGGTTGCTGCCGCAGCTCTGAAGCTGATGCAGGAGGGCATTAAGGCTCTGGAGGCTCCGCAGGAGGATATCCTCTCCAAGGACCTGCGCAACACCGGCGGACGTCCTGGCATGGTGCGTCTGTTCATCAACATCGGCCGCAGCCAGAAGATTATGGTTAAGGATATTGTCAGCACCATTGCTATCGAAGCAGACATTCCGGCACGTGATATCGGTCTGATTAATATCTATGATAAGTTTACCTTTGTTGAGGTACCGGAGGATGTAGCCGAAAAGGTTATCGGTGCGATGAACAAGAACTTTATCAAGGGTTATAAGGTTAATATTGAGCCTGCTAAGGCAAGAAGATAATAAGGGCGACCGAGTATAATGTGTCATCTGCTTTAGAACGGCTCCTAGGAGTACGAATATGTACGCCGTCGTCGCCGTTCTTTCGCATCTGACGCATTCTCCTCTAGTCGCTGAGATGATAAGCGTCGTAATGAACATATTCTTACGTTCCGCAGAGATTTCATAATATATCAATTGCTTTTTGCATATACGGTTCGCAATTATATTACTTTACTTCAATTTCATACATCCCCAATTATTGGAGGTGATTACCTATGGCGAATGAAATTTACGGCAACTTGAAGGGTATCCGTAATTCCGTTATTGAAGAATTAAAAACCTTTTATGATATCCGTCTGGAGGGCGGTCAGCTGCTGACAAGCGAGCTGGCTTTGCGTATGGCGGATGTTACTGATTTTATTAACCGCGAGGTAAGCGTTTACGTTGCGCGCAACGGTCAGGTGCTTGCCGTATCGGTGGGCAATGATCAGAGTGTGGAGCTGCCTCCGGTTGAGGGCAGACGCGGTGCCAGCCGTTTGAGCGGTGTGCGCTGCGTGCATACCCATCCCAACGGCAATCCGCTGCTCAGCGGTGTGGATATTTCCGCGCTGAAGAATAACCGCTTTGATGCGATGATTGCTGTCGGCGTTACTTCGCCGGATATCAGCCAGTCGCAGATGAGCTTCGGCATGATTACCGGTATTGATGACAACGAGCAATATCAGGTGGAATGCTACGGACCGCTGACGCTGCAGGAGGCGGAGGGAGTGTTCTTCCCGAATCTGGCGGCAATGGTGGAGCGCATCCTTGACAAGCAGACGGGCAGTGCCAGTCTGGCGCAGGGAACAGAACGGGCGATTATCGTGGGCATGGAATACGGTGCTCCCAACAGCAGCGGCTGGACGGCCGAGGATTCTTTGGAGGAGCTGAAGCAGCTGGCAGATACTGCCGGTGCGGAGGTTGTGGCACGCTTTCTGCAGAAGCGCCCCAAGCCGGACCCGGCATTCTTTATCGGCCGCGGCAAGGTGCAGGAGCTGGCGCTTTATGTGCAGCAGGAGAACGTAGACCTGTGCATTTTTGACGATGAGCTTTCGCCGGCACAGCAGCGTAATATCGAGCAGTCAATGGGTGTGCGTGTGCTTGACCGCACGGCACTGATTCTTGATATTTTCGCCCAACGTGCACATACTAATGAAGGTAAGCTGCAGGTTGAGCTGGCGCAGCTGCAATATACGCTGCCGCGCATTATGGGCAAGGGCCTGGCGCTGTCGCGTCTTGGCGGTGGCATCGGTACCCGCGGTCCCGGCGAAACTAAGCTGGAGGTTGACCGCCGTCGCATCCGTGACCGCATTGCCTATATTAAGGAATGCATCGGCAAGGTTAAGAGTGTGCGCACTCTGCACCGTGCAGGACGTGCGAAGGCGAGTGTGCCTACGGTAAGCCTTGTGGGCTACACCAACGCCGGCAAATCTACGCTTTTGAATACGCTGACTAATTCGGATATCTACGCACAGGACCAGCTTTTTGCAACGCTGGACCCGACTACGCGCCAGTTAGATCTGCCGAATAAGCAGCAGGCTATTTTGACAGATACTGTCGGCTTTATCCAACGCTTGCCGCATCAGCTTGTTGCAGCCTTCCAGTCTACGCTGGAGGAGGTTGTGCAGTCCGACGTGCTGCTGCACGTTATTGATGTCAGCCATGAGTTGTATAAGGAGCAGGCTGCAGCAGTTTATCAGGTTCTGGATGAGCTGGGTGCCAAGGATAAAACGATTATCACGGTTTATAACAAAATTGATAAGCTGCCGCCGGATTCCGGTCTGGCAGAGCGTTTGAGCAAGGAAGAAAACAGCATCTGCATTTCCGCTAAGGCACGTTATAATCTTGACGGCCTGCTGGCGCTGATTGCAGAAAACCTGAAGCTGAAGGCGGTAGAGGAGAGCTTCCTCGTGCCTTACAGCGATTCCGCTGCGGTAGGACGCTTGCATGATGCAGGCACGGTACTGGAGCAGGAATATCTGGCGGAGGGCACACTGCTGAAGGTGCGTCTGGACTCGGAGCAGGTGCAGCAGTTTGCCAAGTATCTTGCTGCAGACGCCAAGGCTTAGGATTAATTGGCGCTATGCCAAAAAATATAAAAATATCAGGTGAGAATTTTGGTTGATTACAATGCATTAGAGCAGGCAGCCTTAGCTGAGGTTGCTAAACATACCGCAGAGCTGGAAGCAGCAGCTTTGTACAATACTGAAAAGGTTATTGCGGCCTTCCGTAATAATATGGTTTCCGACTACTACTTGAAGCCTACTACAGGCTATGCCTACAGTGATGTGGGCCGTGACACTCTGGATCTGATTTATGCCGAGCTGTTCAAGACTGAGGCTGCATTGGTGCGTTCTCAGTTTGTCAGCGGCACTCATGCGTTGGCAGTTGCTCTGCTGGGCAACCTGCGCGCAGGCGATGAGCTGATTGCCGTAACCGGTGCTCCTTATGACACTATGCAGACTATTATCGGCTCTCCGGTTAAAACTCCAGGCTCTTTGGTTGACCTGGGCGTAACTTACAAGGAGCTGCCGATGAGCGGCGATCATGTTGACCTGGAGGCTGTAAAAAATGCTGTTACCTCCAAGACTACGATGATTCATATTCAGCGCTCCTGCGGCTACAGCAGCGAACGTAAAACTATTGACGTTGAGGAAATCGGCCGTATCTGCAGTGCTGCTAAGGAAGCTAACCCGAATGTTATCTGCTTTGTTGATAACTGCTACGGCGAGTTTATCGAGAAGCAGGAGCCTACCGAGGTTGGCGCTGACTTGATGGCAGGTTCTCTGATTAAAAACCTCGGCGGCGGTCTGGCTCCTACCGGCGGTTATATTGTCGGCCGTGCCGATTTGGTTGAGAACGCTTCCTACCGTCTGACTGCTCCCGGTCTGGGCGGCGAGATGTGCGCAACCTTGGGTGACACTGCTCGCGAGTTCTATCAGGGACTTTTCCTGGCTCCGCATATCGTGGTGCAGGCTGTTAAGACTGCTGTTTTTGCGGCTGCTGTTTTCAAAGGCCTGGGCTATGCTGTTAAGCCGCTGCCGGAGGAACGCCGCAGTGATATTATTCAGGCTATTACCTTGGAGAGTAAGCAGCGTTTGTGCGATTTCTGTGTTGCTATTCAGGGAAATTCTCCTGTTGATGCGCATGTTGAGCCGGTTCCGAGTCCGCTGCCGGGTTATCAGGATGAGATTATTATGGCTGCGGGTACTTTTGTACAGGGCGCTTCTATTGAGCTGAGCGCTGATGGTCCGTGCCGTGAGCCGTTTAATGTTTTCTTCCAGGGCGGTTTGACTTTTGAGCATGGTCGTCTGGCGATTATGGCAGCGGCTAAGCGTGTTGGCCCTAAAGAGGCGTAATGAATTAAAGTAATGTTAGTGATTCGTAATTAACATTCCCGTCGCGATGCGCAATTTTCCTATGCCCAAAGGGCATAACGTCAATTTCAGGTGGAACAAAGACGAAACTTCGGTAAAATTTGACAGATAGTAACCTGTTGTTCCATACCTTTATTGACTAAAATTGCAAATGCGCTTTGGGATATGTTAATTACTCAATTTATATTGCTCTTAACTTTGCAATAAGAATTTAATTACTCAATGTAGTTTGCTCTTAGCTTTGCAAGAAGATTTAGGTTACTCAATTTATGTTGCTCTTACTGATGCAATAAAATTTCGGTTACTCAATTTAGTCTGGCATCGAATTGACGTCAATTTTGATGGCGGAGTGGTTTAAGGATGATTTATATGAATAACATGGCAGTATGTAATTATATAGTGGGCGTGTTGGGCGCGGTTATCGGCGGTCTGATTATGCAGGCTGCGGCAGCTTTTCCGCTGGAGTTTACGGAGAACGGCCCCGGTCCGGGCTTTTGGCCTTTTACGCTGGGTGCAGTGCTGGGCGCTGTTTCGGTTTTGCTGCTGCTTTATACCTTTGTCAATAAAACTGATTTACATGGCGTGAAGGTGCAGCTTTCTTCGACAGGCAACAAGCGCGTTTATTTAATGATGGGACTTGTTGTTTTGTTCTGCGTGCTCATCAGCATTCTCGGCTTTTATCCGGCAGCGGCACTTATGATTCCGGCTGTTATGCGTCTTATGGATTATCGCAATTATAAGGTAATCGGCCTGACAACGGTGCTGTGTCTGCTGTTTATTTATCTTGTTTTCGGCATGCTGCTGCATACGCAGATGCCGCAATCTGTATTCATGGAGTAGGAGGTCATACTGATGGTTGATATAATGAGCGCATTAAATATGATTTTCGTCCCCATGAATCTGCTGGGACTTTTCTTCGGCGTGCTGGTTGGCATTGCCTTCGGCTGTATGCCGGGCCTGAGTGTTAACATGGGCTTGGCGCTGCTGTTTCCGCTAGCCTTTACCTTCCACGGTATCGGCGGCATTCTGATGCTGTTGGGAATTTACTGCGGTGCGATTTACGGCGGCAGTATTTCGGCAATCCTGCTGAAAACTCCCGGTACGCCTGCTTCCGTAGCAACAACTCTGGACGGCTATCCGATGGCGACGAAGCTGGGGCAGCCCGGACGTGCTCTCGGTCTTTCTACCTTAGCCAGCACCTTCGGCGGTATTTTCAGTACCGTATGCCTGATTTTGCTGGCACCGCAGCTTGCGAAGGTTGCACTGCAGTTTTCCAAGCCGGAATATTTTGCTTTGGCTATTTTCGGTCTCAGCATTATTACGAGCGTTTCCTCAGGCAGTGTTATCAAGGGTATTATGGGCGGTCTTATCGGTCTGTTTTTGGCAACAGTCGGCATTGACGGTATGAGCGGCGCAATCCGCTTTACTTTGGATACAAACTATTTTATGGGCGGTGTGTCCTTTATCCCTGTGCTGATTGGCGTATTCGCCTTTGCGCAGGTGTTGAGCAGTATTGAGGATTATTATCACAATGAACGCAAGGAGCAGCATATGATGCTGGACCGTCTGCTGCCTTCGTTTGACGATATCAAGAGGGTGTTCAGCACGCTTTTGCGTTCCTCCTTCATCGGTACCTTCATCGGCTGTGTGCCCGGTACCGGCGGCGATATCGCTTCCTTTGTTTCCTATGACCAGGCGAAACGCTGGTCTAAGCACAGCAAGAACTTCGGCAACGGTGAGCCCGAGGGCATTGTAGCCTCCGAGGCAGGCAACAACGCTGTATCCGGCGGTGCCTTCATTCCCGTGCTAACATTGGGTATCCCCGGCGACGGCGCAACGGCAATCATGATGGGCGCGCTGATGGTTCAGGGTCTGCAGCCGGGTCCCTTGCTTTTTGTGGAGAAGGCGCCTGATGTTTACGCTATCTTCATCGGTCTGCTGCTGGCTAACGTGATTATGGGTATCATGGGCTTTTCGTTAATCAGACTTTTTATGAAGGTTGTTAACGTGCCTGTGCATATTCTGCTGCCGATTATCGTGATGATGACCTTCGTGGGCACTTATTCCTACAATAACTCGCTGAACGATGTTTATCTGATGGTGGCAAGCGGTTTTCTGGGTTATTTTATGAACAAGCTGGGCTTTTCCATGTCGGCGATTATCATCGGCATTATCCTCGGCGGTATGGCAGAGCAGAACTTTGTCGGCTCGCTGATTATGAGCGACGGCAGCTTTGCTATTTTCTTCCAGCGTCCGCTGTGCCTGTTCTTCCTAGTGGCAGCTCTTTTATCACTGCTTTCGCCGCTTTTCGGCAAGCTGTTCAAAAGAAGCTAAATTTTACTTGACAAACTCACTGTGTTTAGCTAAACTAAGCATATAAAGGGAGTAGCTTGCACGCATGGCGTGTTCACTCTGTCGTCAGTACGATTGCTTCGGCAATCCGGCTTTGTGACTAAGTAGCGAGACTTTGTTGTAATTTTATTGCAGCAATGTCTCGCTTTTTTGTTTTTAGGGACGGCTGCAAATCAAGGAGGAAGAAAATGGAAATAGCTTTACAGTTTGTTTTATTGGCTTTAGGCTTTGTGATGCTCGCAAAAGGTGCGGATTGGTTTGTTGAAGGTGCAGCAGGCATTGCTATGCGCTTTGGAATTCCGCAGCTGGTAATCGGCCTTACTATCGTAGCGATGGGCACCAGCGCACCGGAGGCAGCGGTAAGTATCGCTGCTGCAGTTAAGGGTAATGCGGATATTACCATCGGTAATATCGTCGGCAGTAATATTCTTAACATACTTGTTATTTTAGGCCTTGCGGCTTCTATTGTGCCGATTGCGGTAGCGCGTTCTACCGTACGCATCGAAATCCCCTTCATGATCGGTGTTACCGCACTGCTGTTTTATCAGGGACGCGACGGCAGCATCAGTCTGGCGGACGGTGGCATGCTCATGGTAGCGTTTGCCGTATATATGATGTATCTGTACACTATGGCGATGAAGAGTAATGTTGACAGTGAACTGGAGGAGCCCGGTCTGCCGCTGGGACGCTGCCTGTTGGGTGCAGTGGGCGGCTTGGCGCTGATTATTGCCGGCAGTAATGTTACCGTAGGCGCGGCAACCTCTATTGCAACCTATGCAGGACTCAGCGAGCGTTTTATCGGCCTGACGATTGTGGCTTTGGGCACCTCGCTGCCGGAGCTGTTCACCTCTGTAGCGGCGGCACGCCGCGGCAATGCGGATATTGCCATCGGTAATATCGTCGGCAGCAACATCTTTAATATTCTTTTCGTAGTAGGCTTGTCCTCGCTGATTATCGACATTCCCTTTGCGTCTGCCTTCAACTTTGATACCTATGTAGCGCTTGGTGCGGCAGTCCTTTTGCTGCTGTGTGTATTGCGTACGCAAAGACTGCAGCGCTGGGCAGGTGCGCTGATGCTGGTGTGCTATGCGGCGTATCTGGGATATATTTTGTAAGCACAGTCCTATAATGTAAAAAATTTAACATTTACCCTCCGCAAGCACTAAAAATCTCTTGCCTGCTTGCGAAATTTATGGTAAAATATTTTGGTGTAAAAATAACACACGCAGGAAAATTCATCTGTTGCTACGTTTTGCCGCGTAGAGAAGAATTATAACCCATTCCTGCGGAGGAAAAAACAGGAGGAAACAAAAAATGGCTATTATCTCTATGAAACAATTACTTGAAGCTGGTGTACACTTTGGTCACCAAACCCGTCGTTGGAACCCTAAAATGGCTCCGTACATCTTCACCGAGCGTAACGGTATCTACATCATCGACCTGCAAAAAACCGTAAAAAAGGTTGACGAAGCTTACAACTTCATCCGTGAGGTTGCTGCTGCCGGCGAAAACATTCTGTTCGTTGGTACCAAAAAACAAGCTCAAGAAGCTATGAAAGAAGAAGCTACCCGCTGCAACATGTTCTTCGTTAACGAGCGTTGGCTGGGCGGCATGCTGACCAACTTCAAAACCATCCAAACCCGTATTGCACGTCTGCGCAAACTGGAAGCTATGGAAGCTGACGGCACCTTCGACCTGCTGCCGAAGAAAGAAGTTATCGGCCTGAAACATGAAATGGAAAAACTGACCAAATACTTGGGCGGTATTAAAGATATGAAAAAACTGCCGGGCGCTATGTTCATCGTTGACCCCCGCAAAGAGCACATCGCTGTTCTGGAAGCTCACAAACTGAACATTCCTATCGTTGCAACCGTTGACACCAACTGCGATCCGGACGAAATCGATCATGTAATCCCTGCAAACGACGACGCTATCCGCGCTGTAAAACTGCTGACTGCTAAAATGGCTGACGCTGTTCTGGAAGGCCGTCAAGGTATGCAAACCGAAGAAGCTGCTGCTGAAGAAGCTCCGGCAACTGAAGAAGCTGAATAATCCTAACGTTAATATATTACATTTTGAGGAGGAATAACTGATGGCTCAAATTACTGCTGCATTAGTTAAAGAACTGCGCGAGCGTACTGGCGCTGGCATGATGGACTGCAAAAAAGCACTGACCGCTGTAGAAGGCGATATGGACAAAGCAATCGACTTCCTGCGTGAAAAAGGTCTGGCTGCTGCTGCTAAAAAAGCCGGCCGCATCGCTGCTGAAGGCGTTGTTGGCTCTTTCGTAAGCGCTGACGGCAAAATCGGTGCAATCGTAGAAGTTAACTGCGAAACCGACTTTGTTGCTAAAACCGACGGCTTTAAAGAACTCGTTGAAAAAATTGCTGCTCATATCGTAGCTACCAAACCGGCTGACGTAGAAGCTCTGCTGGCTTCCGAGCTGGACGGCCAAACCGTTGAAGCTCTGGTAACCGCTAGCGTTGCTAAGATCGGCGAAAAGATTTCCGTTCGTCGTTTCGCTCTGTACGAAGCTCCGGAAGGCGTTGTTGCTGCTTACATCCATGGCGGCGGCAAAATCGGCGTTATTGTTGAATTAAAAGGCGGCAACGCTGAACTGGGTAAAGACGTTGCAATGCATGTTGCTGCTGCTAACCCGAGCTACCTGGAACGCTCTCAAGTACCGGCTGCTGAGCTGGAACACGAGAAAGAAGTTCTGTCCGAGCAAGCTAAAAACGAAGGCAAACCGGAAAAAATCATCGAGAAGATGGTTATGGGCCGTATCAACAAATACTACAAAGAAGTATGCCTGGTTGACCAAGAGTTCGTTAAAGATCCGGACCAAACAGTTGGCAAGCTGGTAAAAGCTGCAGGCGCTGAAGTTCTGGCATTCTCCCGTTTCCAACTGGGTGAAGGCATCGAAAAGAAACAAGAGGACTTTGCTGCAGAGGTTATGTCTCAAATTAAATAATTCGTTTAGTTTGGACTGCAACTGAACATTTAAGGCTATCACAAGCAATTGTGGTAGCCTTTTTTGCATTGCAAAACTTTTAAAAAGTGTAAAATAGTATACATTTTTCCTGCTTGACTATACTCCTGCAAAAGAATATAATAACAACGTATTTTGTTTTAGCAGTCTAGTAAACTGCTGGGGAGGTTAATGTATAATGAATAAGTTTTTAAAATACGCTCTTGTGGGCGTACTGACAATGTTTGCTATCGTAGCTGCAGGCTGCGGCGGTTCTAAAGATGACGGCAAGGTAGATATGAATAAGCCCGTTATCGTAGGCGTAAACCCCGGTCCTCATGCTATTATTATGGATAACGTAAAGAAGATTGCCGAGAAAAAAGGCCTGAAGATTGAGGTTAAAGAGTTCAGCGATTTCGTAACTCCTAACTCCGCTCTGGCTTCCGGTGAAATCTGGGCTAACTGCTTCCAGCACGAGCCCTTCCTGAAGGCAACCATGAAGAAGGAGCCTTCCTTCAAGCTGGCTAAGGCCTTCAACACCGCTTTATTCCCGATTAACATCTATTCTAAAAAATTGAAACCTGGCGACACCATTCCTGACGGTGCGAAAATCGGTATTCCTAACGATCCGACCAACGGCGGCCGTGCCATTCTGCTGCTTGCTGCCAACAACCTGATTAAGGTTAAAGACCCGAAGGATGTTACCACCAGCGTTAAGGATATCACCGAAAATCCGCATCATTTCGAAATTGTTGAGCTGGAGGCTGCAGCAATTCCCCGCAGCCTGGATGACCTGACCTGCGCAGCAATCAACACTACCTACGCTATCAGCGCCGGTCTGGACCCCGCCAAGGATCCTATCCTGCGTGAAACTAAGGATTCTCTGTATGTAAACATCGTTGCCGTACAGGAAAAGGACCTGAATGACCCGCGTCTGAAGATTTTCCAGGAAGCATATCAATCCAAGGAAAATGCAGAATTCATCGAGAAGAAATTCCCCGGTTCTGTATACTTAGGCTGGGATAATAAATAATGAGCTCATGGTCAACGCGCAAACTCCTGCGGGAGCTTTGCCGTTGGCCTTTTCTCTATGCAAAGGTGGTTTTAATTATGGATATTCAAGCACATATTAATGAGGTATGGCCCAAGCTGCACGCTCTGGCGGAGCCTGCCTTCAAGGAAGTTAAGACAGCAGCTTATCTGGCAGATTTTTTGCGTAAGCTGGGTTACGATGTAACCGAGAACGTTGGCGGTACTACCGCACTTACCGCTGTGCTGGACAGCGGTAAACCAGGACCTACGGTAGCAGTGCGTACCGATATGGATTGCCTGCTGTTTAAAAACGAGGATGGCTCACTGGAGCCTATTCACGCCTGCGGTCATGATGCGCATATGACTATCGCTTTGGGTGTAGCCAAGCTGCTGCAAGAGCAGGGCCTTGCCTGCGGCCGGGTGAAGATTCTTTGCCAGCCTGCGGAGGAAATCGGCAGAGGCGCACTGGCGATGCTGGAGGCAGGAGCGCTTGATGATGTGCAGTACGCTTTAGGCTATCATGTAATGCCTAAGGATATGGCACGCAGCGGTCAGATTATCGCCCAGATTAACTGGACGGCCTGCACCCTGATGGAGGGCGAAATCCGTGGGTTGGCAGCGCATGGCTCCCAGCCGCATTTGGGCGTGAACGCCATTGATGCCGGTGCCGCTATCGTCAATGCCATCAACGCACTGCACAGCAACCCGCTTTTGGGCGGCAGTATCAAAACTACCCGCTTTATGGGCGGTGCCGGCTCGCTCAATGTTATCTGCGATAAGGTAAGCATCGGCTTTGACCTGCGCAGTACGTCGAACGCCGAAATGTTGGAGCTGCGCCGCAAGGTAGAGGATATCGTTGTGAATACGGCGAAGGTGTACGGCGCGGAGGCGGATTGTCATATCGTCGGCACCTGCCCAGCGGCGGAGGCTGATCCGTCACTGTTGGCGCTGACACAGGAGGTAATTTCCGCAGAGCTGGGAGCGGGGGGACTGATTCCCGCTGCCAATATCACCGTAGGCGAGGACTTCAACTTCTTCAAGCAGGAGCGTCCGCAGCTGAAAACTGCCAGCCTGGGCATTGGCTGCGATCTGGAGCCGCGTCTGCATGACCGCGATATGCACTTTGACCACAGCGCGCTGGCTAATGCTATTAACGTGCTGACAAATCTTACGCAACGTATTTTATGCGTAAAGCCGTAAGTATATCCTGAAAAATTATAAAGCAAAAGGCTTCTGCAGTAAGGTGTTGCCAAACTGCGGAAGCCTTAATTTTACGCTGTTTATATTTTTATGCTTAGTCGATAGCTGCGACGATTGCTGCTACAGCCTTGTCTTTGAGGCCGGTTGCTTCGATGCAGGGCTTAAAGGCTGCGTGTTTACAAACTGCCGTCATAGCCTTTTCACTGCTGCCCTTACCGCTGCTGCCGTAGGTGCATACAGGGATAATTGTTTTGCCGCTCAGGTCGTTTTCCTCCAGGAAGGTGAGGATGATATTGGGGCAGGTGAACCACCAGATAGGGAACATCACCACAATGGTGTCATAGTCCTGCAGGTTCTGCGGCTTAGCCTTCATCGCAGGACGGGCGTTCTGCAGGTTTTCCAGCTTGGCCTGGCCTACGCAGATAAGATAAGAGGAGGAATATTCTTTTACCGGCTCGATAGCAAAAAGGTCGGCGCCGGTTTGATTGGCGGTGTCCTCGGCCAGCTTTTTGGTGATGCCTGTGCGTGTGAAATAGGCGATAAGAGTTTTCTTCATAATGGGAACCTCGCTTTCATATAGTAGTATTATAACACAATTTTAGACAAAGGCTGAATTTTCTTTACAGTTTTACTGTCAGCTTGTATATTTAGGTGATTTCATGTATAATAGATTTAGTTTTTCAAATGGAGGGATGTCGATGAAAAAATACTTTCTGCCTATAGGCAAACGACAGGAAGAGGTACTGCTCCCGGAGGAGCACGTTATATATGATATACACGGCAACGAATCCAGCGTCTGCGAGGACGTTGTTGCCGCTACTACCGAAGCAATCCGTAACCCGATCGGTACCAAGCCGCTGCGCGAAATTGTGCATGCAGGCGAAACTGTGCACGGGGGTCGTGTATACGTAGTAGCCCTTGTCGAGATAATCGCCGCGTTCCAGCAGGCCGAAACCGTCGGCGTTCCACGTGCCCGGAGCCACAAGGCCGTTGTTCACGGCTTCGCCGAGCACGGCCTCGATGCAGGTGATGATCTGGTTGGCGCCCGCGTCGGTCTGGGGGATCTTGGCCTTGGACTGGTAGAGCAGGTTCCAGGTTTCGGACTGGATGGCGTTCTGAAGCCAGTCGAGGCCGTGGATCTCGTCGAAGTAGGCCGGACCGGACATCACGCCTTCCTGGAAGATGGCGGTATCGTTGTCGTAGGCGGCGAACACGTTGCAGCGCTTGGCTTCGAGGGCCTGCGCCTGCGTTTCGGTGAGGCCCTCGGCGACGACGCCGGGAAGCTGCTTGAACTTCAGGGTGATGGTGCTGCGGTTGGCCGAGAAGTTCACGGTGAAGGCGCGGCCGAGCGCGGAGACGATGGCGTAGGGGTTGCGGCTGTAGGCCACGATGGTGCGCTTGCGGGCCAGCTCCTTGAGCTTGCTGGCGGCGTCCTCGGCGTATCCGGCGTCCAGCGCGCGGCTGTCGGTGACGGTGACGCCGTAGATGCGGGCCTTGGCGGAGGCTTCGACAAAGGCGGCCACGTCAAGGTGATCCTCGACGGCCAGGCCCT
>OGZC01000381.1_pt1 | contig 25853 bp, 19 predicted proteins | sample 1576751 | NCBI WGS metagenome assembly OGZC01 (sample SAMEA3541486, study PRJEB24748) | human gut metagenome | biome: human gut; feature: human-associated habitat; material: faeces | place: China | collected 2012
ACAATCAGCGACTACGGAAGACAATGCGGCCTTTGCTCAGGTCGTACGGGGTCAGTTCAACAGTCACTTTGTCGCCCGTCAGGATGCGGATGTAGTTTTTGCGCATTTTACCGGAGATGTGTGCAGTAACCACGTGACCGTTTTCTAACTCTACGCGGAACATGGTATTAGGCAACGTTTCAAGAACGGTACCTTGCATTTCAATATTGTCTTCTTTGGCCATCTAATCCTCTGGGGTATCACTACCGTAATTTGAACCGGCAAGATAATGCCGAAGTTCTGTAAATAAGTAAAGATTTGCGCGCTAAATCGCAACAAACAGGTTCGGCACATTACTCCGAAAACACACGGCTAAGCCGCACCAAAAGCGCAACGTATAAGGGAGCGGTGAGATAAACGATGGGCGTTACCTGACGCGAAAAATTCCTTATCGGCAGCGGGGTAATGAGCGTAACCAACTCTGCGACCGCAATTATAACACTCTGGGGAGAAATGTGCCGAAAACATTCATTCTTGTGGTGAAAACAAGCATCGTGGTACCCAGAAATTATTCGGCAATCGTCCGAGGCGCATTTGATTGAGATAATTAAGGTAATCCCGGCGGGGAATTTCGCAGGCACCAAGCGATGCTGTGTGATCGTTAAGGACCTGGCAGTCGATAAGCTTACCGCCATGACCGATAAATTCCTCACAGAATACCAGAAGCGCCGTTTTAGACGCATTTTCCATCCGGCTGAACATGGACTCGCCACAAAATAGCGTTCCCTGGGCCACGCCGTACATACCGCCGACAAGCTCATCTTCACGCCAGACTTCAATGGAGTGGGCATGGCCGAGTTCGTGAAGGCGATGGTAGGCTTCGACCACGCCACGCGTGATCCAGGTTCCTTCTTCGCGATCGCTGGCACAGCCTTCAATGACCTGACCAAAAGCGTAATTCATCGTGACACGATAGGGCGAGCGTTTATGAAATCGCTTCATACTACGGCTGATATGCAGTGATTCTGGCCATAGCACCGCGCGGGGATCGGGCGACCACCAGAGGATGGGGTCGCCTGGAGAAAACCACGGAAAAATACCACGCTGGTAAGCCATTAACAGGCGCGCAGGGCTAAGATCGCCCCCAAGTGCCAGCAGGCCGTTAGGCTCACGTAATGCGCCTTCCGGGGAAGGGAAGGCTATTGAATGGCGAGAAAGCTGAACCAGGCGCATGACCGCAAAACTCCACGCAAGTCGGATCGTTCAATAATAGCTTACAAACCCTGCTTAAACTGGTAATAACGCCCCTGTCTGGCAAGCAGTTCTGCGTGAGTACCTTGCTCAATAATTTGCCCGTTGTCCATCACTATTATTTGTTGGAAACGAGAGAGTCCGCGAAGTCGATGGGTGACCATTAACACCGTTTTCTCATGCATCATTTCTGCAAGCAATTCAAGGATCTGACTTTCGGTTGTGGCATCTAAGCCTTCGGTTGGTTCATCCAGCAATACTAACGGCGCATCGTGCAATAGCGCACGGGCGATAGCCAGACGACGCAGTTCGCCGCCGGAAAGCTGACGTCCGCCTTCTCCCAACCAACTGTTGAGCCCTGTGTCTTCGAGTAGTTTCTCCAGACCGACGCGACGGAGAATTTCAGCAAGAGTCTCATCACTACTGCCAGGCGAGGCGAGTAACAGATTATCACGCAGCGTGGCGCTAAACAGATGCACTCGCTGAGGAACAACGCTGATGGTCTGTCGTAGAGCCGCTTCATTCAGGCTGGCTATGGGGCTATCGTTAAGCAAAATCTCGCCCTGTTGCGGGTCCCATGCGCGGGTCAGCAGTTGTAACAGTGTTGATTTGCCGCATCCGGTTCGCCCGAGAATCGCTATATGTTCCCCGGCGTTTACCTGAAGAGAAATCCCTTTAAGTGCCTGTTGGGATTGCTCCGGATAAGTGAACTGAACATCCCGTAACGTCAGCGAAACGCGATTGGCAACATGAGTTTGGGTATCAGGGAAGGTGACTTCCGGTTTTTGATCCGTTAAGTCAGTGATCCGAACGGCAGAGGCAATGACTTGCCCCAGATGCTGAAATGCACCCGTTACTGGTGCCAGTGCTTCAAACGCGGCTAACGCGCAGAAGACAAACAGGGCAATTAACGCGCCGGGTTGAGCATTGCCGCCAACGCCGCCAGACGCCATCCACAGCATCAGGATCACCGCTAACGCGCCAATGAGCAGCATTATCGCTTGCGACAATGCGGTCAGTTCAGATTGACGGCGTTGCGCTTCCAGCCATTGAATTTCTGTATTCTCTAATTGCGTGCGATAACGATCGCTGGCACCAAAAATGGTCAGCTCAGCTTGCCCTTGCAGCCAGGCCGTCAGTTGTTGGCGATACTGTCCGCGAAGATGAGTCAGATTTTGCCCGGTGCTTTTTCCCGCACGATAAAACAGCGGTGGCATCAGGAAAAGCGTCAGTAACATAATGCCGCCCAGCGTAAAGGCGAGGGTGAAATCAAGGAAACTTAACCCGATTGTCACCACCATAATCACCACAAAAGCGCCCACCAGCGGCGAGATAACGCGCAGGTAAAGATGATCGAGCGTATCAACATCCGCCACCACGCGGTTGAGCAATTCGCCCTGACGATAGCGCGCCAGTCCGGCAGGGGAGAGGGGCAACAATTTGCTGAAGGTGTAAATGCGCAGATGCTGCAACACGCGGAAAGTCGCGTCGTGACTTACCAGACGTTCAAAATAACGCCCGGCAGTACGGGTGATTGCGGCACCACGCACGCCCGCAGCGGGTAGCATATAGTTGAAGCTGTACAGTCCGGCAACCCCCGCAACCGCTGAGGCCGAGAGGAACCAGCCGGAAAGTGTCAACAGACCGATACTGGCGAGCAGCGTCACAATTGCCAGCACAATACCAAGACTTAACATCCATTTATGACGTTTATACAGTGCCAGATAGGGTAGCAAAGCGCGCATTTAAATCTCCTCCTGACGATGGGCCAGTAATGTGGCGAATGGGCCGCCAGCCACACTTAATTCCGCGTAACGTCCTTGCTCAATAATCCGGCCATCCTGCATAACCCAAATGACATCCCAGTCAGCAAGATCTTCTAACTGGTGGGTGACCATTAACGTTGTCTGGCGCAGAGAGGCGGCATTCAGCGCCTCCATTACGCGCTGTTCACTGTGAGCATCAAGGCTGGCAGCGGGTTCATCCAACAGTAATAGCGAACAGGGATTTAGTAACGCACGGGCCACCGCCACGCGCTGCGCCTGCCCCACAGAAAGGCGGGCAGCCTGGTCGCCAACAGGCGTATCAACGCCTTGTGGCAGGAGCGGTAGAAACTCGCTGACCCAGGCGTTATCCAGCGCTGCTTGTAATTCTTGTTCGCTGGCATCAGGTCGCGCCAGTAGTACGTTATCCCGCAATGTTGCTGCCGGTAATTGTGGGTTTTGCCCAACCCAGGAGAGATGTTTACGCCATGATTCTCGTGATAAATCGCGTAATTCTATCCCGTTGATTCGTAATGATCCCTGATATGAGAGAAAACCAGAAAGCGCGTTCAGCAGTGAGCTTTTACCTGAACCGCTGCGACCAACCAACACTGCACGTTGGCCTGCTGGCAAAGTAAAGTTCAGCGGTCCGGCCAGCGTTTTACCTTCCGGCGACGTGATAAACAGCTCCTCGGCCTCAATGGTCACCGGATCGGTTGATGCTATTTCCGTCTCACCGCGCTGCGGATGGGCGAGCGGGGTTTCCATAAACGTTTTCAGACTGTCAGCTGCACCAACAGCCTGGGCTTTAGCATGATAAAACGTACCGAGATCGCGTAATGGCTGGAAAAACTCTGGCGCAAGGATCAGGGCCAGAAAACCCGCAGCCAGCGTCACGCCAGTATCGTAGTGACCAAAATCCAGCTCGCCGAGATAGGAAAAACCAAAGTAGACCGCCACCAGAGCAATTGACAGCGAGGTAAAAAATTCGAGAATGCCGGAGGATAAAAACGCCAGCCGTAGCACTTCCATTGTCCGTTGGCGGAAATCTTCCGAAGCAGAACGAATACTTTCAATTTCAGCTTCACCACGACCAAAAATACGCAATGTTTCCATGCCGCGCAGGCGATCGAGGAAATGCCCACTTAAGCGAGCAAGAGCGAGAAAGTTACGCCGGTTAGCATCGGCAGCCCCCATCCCAACCAGCGCCATAAACAACGGAATTAACGGTGCTGTGCCCAGCAGAATGAGCGCCGCAGCCCAGTTAGAGGGGAAGATCGCCACCACAATCAGCAACGGCACCGACACTGCCAGCGCCATTTGCGGCAGGTAGCGTGCATAGTAATCATGCATATCGTCAATTTGCTCGAGTACCAACGTCGCCCAGCTCCCCGCAGGTTTACCCTGAATCCACGCTGGCCCTGCTTGTTGCAGACGGTCGAGAACCTGACGGCGGATGGCAAAGCGGATATGCTGCCCGGCGTGATAACCCACCCGTTCGCGTAACCAGACCACCCATGCGCGCAGTACAAAGGTCAGAACCAGTAACGTAAAGGGAAGCAGCAGGGCTTCACGGGGAATATTCTCCATAATCATATGTTGCAGAATTCGCGCCATGAACCAGGCCTGGGCAATGATCAATATGCCGCTTACAAAGCCCAGCAGACGAGAAATATTCAGCCAACGTTGGGAGATGACGCTTTGCTGTTTTAACCAGCGGGTTAACTCTTTTTGACGGGATTTATTCATTGCACGCTTAGCAGGTGAGTTATCAGAATTATTTGCAGAGCAATGTTACAACGGGGAAAAAATAAAGGCGACCCATAGTCGCATGGTGTCGCCTTCTTTACTTTTGTTACTGATTTGTAAAATTATTTTGCGTCAGCTAAACCATCGAGGTAGCGTTCCGCATCAAGTGCTGCCATGCAGCCTGTACCGGCCGAAGTAATGGCCTGACGATAAATATGATCCATCACGTCACCCGCGGCAAAGACGCCAGGAATGCTGGTCTGGGTGGCATTACCATGAATACCCGACTGCACTTTGATGTAGCCGTTTTCCAGTTCCAGCTGCCCTTCGAAAATGGCAGTATTCGGGCTGTGACCGATAGCAACAAACAGACCGGCAACGTCGAGTGACTCGATGTTATCGCTGTTTTGCGTATCGCGCAGACGAACGCCAGTGACACCCATTTGATCGCCGGTCACTTCTTCCAGCGTACGGTTGGTGTGCAGAATGATGTTGCCGTTCTCCACTTTATCCATCAGACGCTTAATAAGGATTTTTTCCGCGCGGAAACCGTCACGGCGGTGAATCAGATGCACTTCCGAAGCGATGTTAGACAGATACAGCGCCTCTTCAACCGCGGTATTGCCGCCGCCGATGACCGCAACTTTCTGGTTGCGATAGAAGAAACCGTCGCAGGTTGCACAAGCAGAAACCCCACGGCCTTTAAAGGCTTCTTCAGAGGGCAGGCCGAGATAGCGTGCAGAAGCTCCGGTGGCAATAATCAGCGCGTCGCAAGTGTATTCGCCGTTATCGCCATTCAGACGGAACGGACGGTTTTGCAGATCCACCTTGTTGATATGATCAAAAATGATCTCAGTTTCAAACTTGGTGGCATGTTCGTGCATGCGCTCCATTAATAACGGACCGGTCAGATCGTTTGGATCGCCAGGCCAGTTTTCCACTTCCGTGGTGGTGGTCAGTTGGCCGCCTTTTTCCATGCCGGTAATCAGCACAGGTTGCAGGTTGGCGCGCGCCGCGTAGACAGCAGCGGTGTATCCCGCCGGGCCTGAACCCAGGATAAGCAGTTTACTGTGTTTGGTCGTGCCCATGAGATCCCCATAGTTGTTGGCAGACAATGGGCAGGATTGTAGGGAATTTACAGACGTAAAAAAAGAGTATGACGATTTTGTTAACAATTTGTGCAATCGGCAGCATCGATAAGCAGGTCAAATTCTCCCGTCATTATCACCTCTGCTACTTAAATTTCCCGCTTTATAAGCCGATTAAATGATGAATAAACGCCCCTGTTAATGAATATCTGGCATGTTGTACTAAAAATCGATGTTTTGCTTTGACAATCCCCTGGTGTTTTGCGAAAACATTCGAGGAAGAAAAAAAACAGTATTCTTATATGCGCATAACCATGCATGTAAATACCATGTTTACCGTGCTAGTGAAATCTACGTATGGCGTGGACAGACGCCATTCGTGATGTCGATAGCTGCCACAAGGCAACGGTCTTCTCACCGTAGACCCAGGCATTGCGCGCCGTGAATCTTCATGATTTCGGTCTATCGTGACGGGTAGCGACTCTGAACAGTGATGTTTCAGGGTCAGACAGGAGTAGGGAAGGAATACAGAGAGACAATAATAATGGTAGATAGCAAGAAGCGCCCTGGCAAAGATCTCGACCGTATCGATCGTAACATTCTTAATGAGTTGCAAAAGGATGGGCGTATTTCTAACGTCGAGCTTTCTAAACGTGTGGGACTTTCCCCAACGCCGTGCCTTGAGCGTGTGCGTCGGCTGGAAAGACAAGGGTTTATTCAGGGCTATACGGCGCTGCTTAACCCCCATTATCTGGATGCATCACTTCTGGTATTCGTTGAGATTACTCTGAATCGTGGCGCACCGGATGTGTTTGAACAATTCAATACCGCTGTACAAAAACTTGAAGAAATTCAGGAGTGTCATTTAGTATCTGGTGATTTCGACTACCTGTTGAAAACACGCGTGCCGGATATGTCAGCTTACCGTAAGTTGCTGGGGGAAACCCTGCTGCGTCTGCCTGGCGTCAATGACACACGGACATACGTTGTTATGGAAGAAGTCAAGCAGAGTAATCGTCTGGTTATTAAGACGCGCTAACACGGAACAGGTGCAAAATCGGCGTATTTTGATTACACTCCTGTTAATCCATACAGCAACAGTACTGGGGTAACCTGGTACTGTTGTCCGTTTTAGCATCGGGCAGGAAAAGCCTGTAACCTGGAGAGCCTTTCTTGAGCCAGGAATACACTGAAGACAAAGAAGTCACATTGACAAAGTTAAGTAGCGGCCGTCGCCTTCTGGAAGCGTTGCTGATCCTTATTGTCCTGTTTGCCGTCTGGTTGATGGCTGCCTTACTAAGCTTTAACCCTTCGGACCCCAGCTGGTCGCAAACGGCCTGGCATGAACCTATCCATAATTTAGGTGGGATGCCCGGTGCGTGGCTGGCAGATACGCTGTTCTTTATTTTTGGCGTGATGGCTTACACCATTCCCGTCATTATTGTCGGCGGTTGTTGGTTTGCCTGGCGTCATCAGTCCAGTGACGAATACATTGATTATTTTGCCGTTTCGCTACGCATCATTGGCGTTTTGGCGCTCATCCTTACCTCCTGTGGTCTGGCGGCAATCAACGCTGACGATATCTGGTATTTTGCCTCCGGTGGCGTCATTGGCAGCTTACTAAGCACTACGCTACAACCACTGCTACACAGTAGCGGGGGAACTATTGCGCTGCTCTGCGTTTGGGCTGCGGGCCTGACGCTGTTCACCGGTTGGTCATGGGTGACCATTGCTGAAAAACTCGGCGGCTGGATTTTAAACATTCTCACCTTCGCTAGTAATCGTACCCGTCGCGATGATACCTGGGTCGATGAAGATGAATATGAAGATGACGAAGAGTATGAAGATGAAAACCACGGCAAACAGCATGAATCACGCCGTGCCCGTATTCTTCGCGGCGCGCTAGCGCGTCGTAAACGGTTGGCGGAAAAATTCATTAATCCGATGGGGCGGCAAACAGACGCTGCGTTGTTCTCCGGTAAGCGGATGGATGATGACGAAGAGATTACCTACACTGCACGCGGTGTGGCTGCCGACCCGGACGACGTCCTATTTTCGGGCAATCGTGCAACGCAGCCAGAATATGACGAATACGATCCATTATTAAACGGTGCGCCAATTACCGAACCTGTCGCTGTGGCAGCTGCTGCTACCACGGCGACACAAAGCTGGGCTGCGCCGGTTGAACCTGTGACTCAGACGCCGCCTGTTGCCTCTGTTGATGTTCCACCTTCGCAACCTACAGTAGCCTGGCAGCCTGTACCGGGTCCACAAACGGGAGAGCCGGTTATTGCTCCTGCACCGGAAGGTTACCCACAGCAGTCACAATATGCGCAGCCTGCAGTGCAATATAATGAGCCGCTGCAACAACCAGTACAGCCGCAGCAGCCGTATTATGCACCTGCAGCTGAACAACCTGCGCAACAACCTTACTACGCTCCTGCGGCGGAACAACCTGTTCAGCAACCGTATTACGCCCCTGCGCCAGAACAACCGGTGGCAGGTAACGCCTGGCAAGCCGAAGAGCAGCAATCCACTTTTGCTCCACAGTCTACATACCAGACTGAGCAAACTTATCAGCAACCAGCCGCTCAGGAGCCGTTGTACCAACAGCCGCAATCCGTTGAACAGCAGCCTGTTGTGGAGCCTGAACCCGTTGTAGAAGAGACAAAACCCGCGCGTCCGCCGCTTTACTATTTTGAAGAAGTGGAAGAGAAGCGAGCCCGTGAACGTGAACAACTTGCGGCCTGGTATCAACCGATTCCAGAACCGGTTAAAGAACCAGAACCGATCAAATCTTCGTTGAAAGCGCCTTCTGTTGCAGCAGTACCTCCAGTAGAAGCCGCTGCCGCTGTTTCTCCGCTGGCATCTGGCGTGAAAAAAGCGACACTGGCGACGGGGGCTGCCGCAACCGTTGCCGCGCCAGTCTTCAGTCTGGCAAATAGCGGTGGACCGCGTCCGCAAGTCAAAGAGGGGATTGGCCCGCAGTTGCCACGACCGAAACGTATCCGCGTGCCAACTCGTCGTGAACTGGCGTCTTACGGTATTAAGCTGCCCTCACAGCGTGCGGCGGAAGAGAAAGCCCGTGAAGCCCAGCGCAATCAGTATGATTCTGGCGATCAGTATAACGATGATGAAATCGATGCGATGCAGCAGGATGAACTGGCACGTCAGTTCGCCCAGACACAGCAGCAACGCTATGGCGAACAGTATCAACATGATGTGCCCGTAAACGCAGAAGATGCAGATGCTGCGGCAGAGGCTGAACTGGCTCGTCAGTTTGCGCAAACTCAACAACAACGTTATTCCGGCGAACAACCGGCTGGGGCGAATCCGTTCTCGCTGGATGATTTTGAATTTTCGCCAATGAAAGCGTTGCTGGATGATGGTCCACACGAACCGTTGTTTACGCCAATTGTTGAACCTGTACAGCAGCCGCAACAGCCGGTTGCGCCACAGCAGCAATATCAGCAGCCGCAACAGCCGGTTGCGCCGCAGCCGCAGTATCAGCAGCCACAACAGCAGGTTGCGCCGCAGCCACAATATCAGCAGCCGCAACAACCGGTTGCGCCACAGCCGCAGTATCAGCAGCCGCAACAACCGGTTGCGCCGCAGCCGCAGTATCAGCAGCCGCAACAACCGGTTGCGCCGCAGCAGCAGTATCAGCAGCCACAACAGCCAGTTGCGCCACAACCGCAGGATACCCTGCTTCATCCGCTGTTGATGCGTAATGGCGACAGCCGTCCGTTGCATAAACCGACGACGCCGCTGCCTTCTCTGGATTTGCTGACACCGCCGCCGAGCGAAGTGGAGCCGGTAGATACCTTTGCGCTTGAACAAATGGCTCGCCTGGTGGAAGCGCGTCTGGCTGATTTCCGTATTAAAGCCGATGTCGTCAATTACTCTCCGGGGCCGGTTATCACTCGCTTTGAACTTAACCTGGCTCCTGGCGTAAAAGCGGCGCGCATTTCTAACTTGTCACGGGACCTTGCCCGTTCACTTTCGACGGTGGCGGTGCGTGTCGTTGAAGTTATTCCTGGCAAACCCTATGTAGGTCTGGAGTTACCAAATAAAAAACGACAAACCGTTTATCTGCGCGAAGTTTTGGATAACGCCAAATTCCGCGATAATCCGTCGCCATTAACCGTGGTGCTGGGTAAAGATATCGCCGGTGAGCCGGTGGTTGCCGATCTGGCGAAAATGCCGCACTTGTTGGTTGCGGGGACTACCGGTTCCGGTAAATCTGTCGGTGTGAACGCGATGATCCTGAGCATGCTTTATAAAGCACAGCCAGAAGATGTGCGTTTCATCATGATCGACCCGAAAATGCTGGAGCTTTCGGTTTATGAAGGCATTCCGCATCTGTTAACGGAAGTCGTTACTGATATGAAAGATGCCGCCAACGCGCTGCGCTGGTGTGTTAACGAGATGGAGCGTCGTTATAAACTGATGTCTGCGCTGGGTGTGCGTAATCTGGCGGGTTATAACGAAAAAATTGCTGAAGCCGATCGCATGATGCGTCCGATTCCAGACCCGTACTGGAAGCCGGGTGACAGTATGGATGCCCAGCATCCGGTGCTGAAAAAAGAACCATACATTGTGGTGTTGGTTGACGAATTTGCCGACCTGATGATGACGGTAGGTAAAAAAGTGGAAGAGCTGATAGCACGTCTGGCGCAAAAAGCCCGTGCCGCGGGTATCCATCTCGTACTGGCAACTCAGCGTCCATCGGTTGATGTTATTACTGGTCTGATTAAAGCGAATATTCCGACCCGTATCGCCTTTACCGTATCCAGTAAGATTGACTCACGTACCATTCTTGATCAGGCTGGCGCGGAATCACTGCTGGGTATGGGGGATATGCTCTACTCTGGGCCGAACTCCACGTTGCCGGTACGTGTCCATGGTGCTTTTGTTCGCGATCAGGAAGTTCATGCCGTGGTGCAGGACTGGAAAGCGCGTGGTCGCCCACAGTATGTTGATGGCATCACCTCCGACAGCGAAAGCGAAGGTGGTGCGGGTGGTTTCGACGGCGCTGAAGAACTGGATCCGTTGTTCGATCAGGCGGTGCAGTTTGTCACTGAAAAACGCAAAGCGTCAATTTCAGGCGTACAGCGTCAGTTCCGCATTGGTTATAATCGTGCAGCGCGTATTATCGAACAGATGGAAGCGCAGGGGATTGTCAGCGAACAGGGGCACAACGGTAATCGTGAAGTGCTGGCCCCACCGCCGTTTGACTAATTAATGCATCGTATGCCGGATAAGGCGCGGTAGCGTCGCATCCGGCACTCTGGTAACTGAAAATTCAGTATTTTCTTCTTTCCTCAAGCTGATTATTAGCCTGGAATAGAGAGTAGAGGGAACTCCCGATCGGGAGTGACGTAATTTGAGGAATAATGATGAAAAAAATTGCCATCACCTGTGCATTACTCTCAAGCTTAGTAGCAAGCAGCGTTTGGGCTGATGCCGCAAGCGATCTGAAAAGCCGCCTGGATAAAGTCAGCAGCTTCCACGCCAGCTTCACACAAAAAGTGACTGACGGTAGCGGCGCGGCGGTGCAGGAAGGTCAGGGCGATCTGTGGGTGAAACGTCCAAACTTATTCAACTGGCATATGACACAACCTGATGAAAGTATTCTGGTTTCTGACGGTAAAACACTGTGGTTCTATAACCCGTTCGTTGAGCAAGCTACGGCAACCTGGCTGAAAGATGCCACCGGTAATACGCCGTTTATGCTGATTGCCCGCAACCAGTCCAGCGACTGGCAGCAGTACAATATCAAACAGAATGGCGATGACTTTGTCCTGACGCCGAAAGCCAGCAATGGCAATCTGAAGCAGTTCACCATTAACGTGGGACGTGATGGCACAATCCATCAGTTTAGCGCGGTGGAGCAGGACGATCAGCGCAGCAGTTATCAACTGAAATCCCAGCAAAATGGGGCTGTGGATGCAGCGAAATTTACCTTCACCCCGCCGCAAGGCGTCACGGTAGATGATCAACGTAAGTAGAGGCACCTGAGTGAGCAATCTGTCGCTCGATTTTTCGGATAATACTTTTCAACCTCTGGCCGCGCGTATGCGGCCAGAAAATTTAGCACAGTATATCGGCCAGCAACATTTGCTGGCTGCGGGGAAGCCGTTGCCGCGCGCTATCGAAGCCGGGCATTTACATTCTATGATCCTCTGGGGGCCACCGGGTACCGGCAAAACAACCCTCGCTGAAGTGATTGCCCGCTATGCGAACGCTGATGTGGAACGTATTTCTGCCGTCACCTCTGGCGTGAAAGAAATTCGCGAGGCGATCGAGCGCGCCCGGCAAAATCGCAATGCAGGTCGCCGCACTATTCTTTTTGTTGATGAAGTTCACCGTTTCAACAAAAGCCAGCAGGATGCATTTCTGCCACATATTGAAGACGGCACCATCACTTTTATTGGCGCAACCACTGAAAACCCGTCGTTTGAGCTTAATTCGGCACTGCTTTCCCGTGCCCGTGTCTATCTATTGAAATCCCTGAGTACAGAGGATATTGAGCAAGTACTAACTCAGGCGATGGAAGACAAAACCCGTGGCTATGGTGGTCAGGATATTGTTCTGCCAGATGAAACACGACGCGCCATTGCTGAACTGGTGAATGGCGACGCGCGCCGGGCGTTAAATACGCTGGAAATGATGGCGGATATGGCCGAAGTCGATGATAGCGGTAAGCGGGTCCTGAAGCCTGAATTACTGACCGAAATCGCAGGTGAACGTAGCGCCCGCTTTGATAACAAAGGCGATCGCTTTTACGATCTGATTTCCGCACTGCATAAGTCGGTACGTGGTAGCGCACCCGATGCGGCGCTCTACTGGTATGCGCGAATTATTACCGCCGGTGGCGATCCGTTATATGTCGCGCGTCGTTGCCTGGCAATTGCTTCCGAAGATGTCGGCAATGCCGACCCACGGGCGATGCAGGTGGCAATTGCGGCCTGGGATTGCTTTACTCGCGTTGGCCCGGCGGAAGGTGAACGCGCCATTGCTCAGGCGATTGTTTACCTAGCCTGCGCGCCAAAAAGCAACGCTGTCTACACTGCGTTTAAAGCCGCGCTGGCGGATGCTCGCGAACTTCCGGATTATGACGTGCCGGTTCATTTGCGTAATGCGCCGACGAAATTAATGAAGGAAATGGGCTACGGGCAGGAATATCGTTACGCTCATGATGAAGCAAACGCTTATGCTGCCGGTGAGGTTTACTTCCCGCCGGAAATAGCACAAACACGCTATTATTTCCCGACAAACAGGGGCCTTGAAGGCAAGATTGGCGAAAAGCTCGCCTGGCTGGCTGAACAGGATCAAAATAGCCCCATAAAACGCTACCGTTAATGTTATCGTTGCGGTAATGTTGTTACTGTATCCCTGTGGTCGCAGGCTGTGGCCACATCTCCCATTTAATTCGATAAGCACAGGATAAGCATGCTCGATCCCAATCTGCTGCGTAATGAGCCAGACGCAGTCGCTGAAAAACTGGCACGCCGGGGCTTTAAGCTGGATGTAGATAAGCTGGGCGCTCTTGAAGAGCGTCGTAAAGTATTGCAGGTCAAAACGGAAAACCTGCAAGCGGAGCGTAACTCCCGATCGAAATCCATTGGCCAGGCGAAAGCGCGCGGGGAAGATATCGAGCCTTTACGTCTGGAAGTGAACAAACTGGGCGAAGAGCTGGATGCAGCAAAAGCCGAGCTGGATGCTTTACAGGCTGAAATTCGCGATATCGCGCTGACCATCCCTAACCTGCCTGCAGATGAAGTGCCGGTAGGTAAAGACGAAAATGACAACGTCGAAGTCAGCCGCTGGGGCACCCCGCGTGAGTTTGACTTTGAAGTTCGTGACCATGTGACGCTGGGTGAAATGCACTCTGGCCTCGACTTTGCAGCCGCAGTTAAGCTGACCGGTTCCCGCTTTGTGGTAATGAAAGGGCAGATTGCTCGCATGCACCGCGCACTGTCGCAGTTTATGCTGGATCTGCATACCGAACAGCATGGCTACAGTGAGAACTATGTTCCGTACCTGGTTAACCAGGACACGCTGTACGGTACGGGTCAGCTGCCGAAATTTGCTGGCGATCTGTTCCATACTCGTCCGCTGGAAGAAGAAGCAGACACCAGTAACTATGCGCTGATCCCAACGGCAGAAGTTCCGCTGACTAACCTGGTGCGCGGTGAAATCATCGATGAAGATGATCTGCCAATTAAGATGACCGCCCACACCCCATGCTTCCGTTCTGAAGCCGGTTCATATGGTCGTGACACCCGTGGTCTGATCCGTATGCACCAGTTCGACAAAGTTGAAATGGTGCAGATCGTGCGCCCGGAAGACTCAATGGCGGCGCTGGAAGAGATGACTGGTCATGCAGAAAAAGTCCTGCAGTTGCTGGGCCTGCCGTACCGTAAAATCATCCTTTGCACTGGCGACATGGGCTTTGGCGCTTGCAAAACTTACGACCTGGAAGTATGGATCCCGGCACAGAACACCTACCGTGAGATCTCTTCCTGCTCCAACGTTTGGGATTTCCAGGCACGTCGTATGCAGGCACGTTGTCGCAGCAAGTCGGACAAGAAAACCCGTCTGGTTCATACCCTGAACGGTTCTGGTCTGGCTGTTGGTCGTACGCTGGTTGCGGTTATGGAAAACTATCAGCAGGCTGATGGTCGTATTGAAGTACCAGAAGTTCTGCGTCCGTATATGAACGGACTGGAATATATTGGCTAATACCCAATTTTTCTGAATCTAAAAAGCGCCTGCGGGCGCTTTTTTTGTCTCCCTTTGATACCGAACAATAATTACTCCTCACTTACACGTAATACTACTTTCGAGTGAAAATCTACCTATCTCTTTGATTTTCAAATTATTCGATGTATACAAGCCTATATAGCGAACTGCTATAGAAATAATTACACAATACGGTTTGTTACTGGAATCAATCGTGAGCAAGCTTGAGTGAGCCATTATGAAAACGAAAATCCCTGATGCGGTATTGGCTGCTGAGGTGAGTCGCCGTGGTTTGGTAAAAACGACAGCGATCGGCGGCCTGGCAATGGCCAGCAGCGCATTAACATTACCTTTTAGTCGGATTGCGCACGCTGTCGATAGCGCCATTCCAACAAAATCAGACGAAAAGGTTATCTGGAGCGCCTGTACAGTTAACTGTGGTAGTCGCTGCCCGCTACGTATGCACGTCGTGGACGGTGAAATCAAATATGTCGAAACGGACAATACCGGCGATGACAATTACGACGGCCTGCACCAGGTTCGCGCCTGTCTGCGTGGGCGTTCCATGCGTCGCCGTGTCTACAATCCGGACCGCCTGAAATATCCGATGAAACGAGTCGGGGCGCGCGGTGAAGGCAAATTCGAGCGCATTAGCTGGGAAGAAGCCTACGACATCATCGCGACCAATATGCAGCGCCTGATCAAAGAGTACGGCAACGAGTCTATCTATCTGAACTATGGCACCGGTACGCTGGGCGGCACCATGACCCGCTCCTGGCCGCCGGGAAATACCCTGGTCGCGCGCCTGATGAACTGCTGCGGCGGTTATCTTAACCATTACGGTGACTACTCTTCTGCGCAAATTGCGGAAGGTTTGAACTATACCTACGGCGGCTGGGCAGATGGTAACAGCCCGTCGGATATCGAAAACAGTAAATTGGTAGTGCTGTTTGGTAATAACCCAGGCGAAACGCGAATGAGTGGCGGTGGGGTGACTTACTATCTTGAACAGGCACGCCAGAAATCTAATGCCCGCATGATCATCATCGATCCGCGCTATACCGACACCGGTGCCGGGCGCGAAGATGAGTGGATCCCTATTCGTCCAGGAACAGATGCCGCACTGGTTAACGGTCTGGCGTATGTCATGATCACCGAAAACCTGGTGGATCAGGCATTCCTTGATAAATATTGCGTTGGCTACGATGAGAAAACCCTGCCCGCTAGCGCGCCGAAAAATGGCCACTATAAAGCTTATATTCTGGGTGAAGGGCCAGATGGCGTGGCTAAAACACCGCAATGGGCCTCGCAAATCACCGGTATCCCGGCAGAGAAAATCATTCAACTGGCACGGGAAATCGGCAGTACCAAACCGGCGTTTATCAGCCAGGGATGGGGGCCACAGCGCCACGCCAACGGCGAAATCGCGACTCGCGCTATCTCGATGCTGGCGATTCTGACCGGTAACGTCGGTATTAACGGAGGCAACAGCGGCGCGCGTGAAGGTTCATACAGCTTACCGTTTGTCCGTATGCCGACCTTGGAAAACCCGATCCAGACCAGCATTTCGATGTTTATGTGGACCGATGCCATTGAACGTGGCCCGGAAATGACAGCGCTGCGTGATGGTGTACGCGGGAAAGATAAGCTGGATGTGCCGATCAAAATGATCTGGAACTATGCCGGTAACTGCCTGATTAACCAGCATTCTGAAATCAACCGTACCCATGAAATCCTTCAGGATGATAAGAAGTGCGAGCTGATTGTGGTTATCGACTGCCACATGACCTCATCGGCGAAATATGCTGACATCCTGCTGCCTGACTGCACCGCTTCCGAACAGATGGACTTTGCACTGGATGCATCCTGCGGGAATATGTCTTACGTGATTTTCAACGATCAGGTGATTAAACCGCGCTTTGAATGTAAGACCATCTATGAAATGACCAGCGAACTGGCAAAACGTCTTGGCGTTGAGCAACAGTTTACTGAAGGCCGTACACAGGAAGAGTGGATGCGGCATCTGTATGCCCAGTCGCGGGAAGCGATTCCTGAACTGCCAACGTTTGAAGAGTTCCGCAAGCAGGGGATCTTTAAAAAGCGCGACCCACAAGGGCATCACGTTGCTTATAAAGCCTTCCGTGAAGATCCGCAGGCAAACCCACTGACTACGCCATCGGGCAAAATTGAGATTTATTCGCAGGCGCTGGCTGACATTGCCGCTACCTGGGAATTGCCAGAAGGCGATGTGATCGATCCACTGCCGATCTACACGCCGGGCTTTGAAAGTTATCAGGATCCGCTGAACAAACAGTATCCGCTGCAGCTTACGGGTTTCCACTATAAATCTCGCGTTCACTCAACTTACGGCAACGTTGATGTGCTGAAAGCGGCTTGCCGTCAGGAAATGTGGATCAACCCGCTTGATGCGCAAAAACGCGGTATCAACAACGGCGATAAAGTCAGGATCTTTAACGATCGTGGTGAAGTTCATATTGAGGCGAAAGTGACGCCACGAATGATGCCGGGTGTGGTCGCACTGGGTGAAGGTGCCTGGTATGACCCGGATGCAAAACGTGTCGATAAGGGCGGTTGTATTAACGTACTGACCACTCAACGTCCGTCTCCTCTCGCTAAGGGGAATCCGTCACATACAAACCTTGTTCAGGTTGAAAAGGTGTAAGGAGTAACCGATGACAACCCAGTATGGATTTTTTATTGATTCCAGCCGTTGCACCGGTTGCAAAACCTGCGAGCTGGCCTGTAAAGACTACAAAGATTTGACGCCAGAAGTCAGCTTCCGCCGCATTTATGAATATGCTGGCGGCGACTGGCAGGAAGATAACGGTGTCTGGCACCAGAACGTGTTTGCCTACTATCTGTCGATTTCATGTAACCACTGCGAAGATCCGGCTTGTACTAAAGTCTGCCCGAGCGGTGCGATGCATAAACGCGAAGATGGTTTTGTTGTGGTCGATGAAGATGTATGCATTGGCTGCCGCTACTGTCATATGGCTTGCCCGTATGGCGCACCGCAATATAACGAAACGAAAGGCCATATGACCAAATGCGATGGTTGTTATGACCGTGTTGCGGAGGGTAAAAAGCCGATCTGTGTTGAATCTTGCCCGCTGCGGGCGCTGGATTTCGGTCCTATCGACGAGCTGCGTAAAAAACATGGCGATCTGGCGGCCGTTGCGCCGTTGCCGCGAGCTCACTTTACCAAACCGAATATTGTGATCAAACCCAATGCCAACAGCCGCCCGACCGGGGATACCACTGGCTACCTGGCAAACCCGAAGGAGGTGTGAGATGGGAAGTGGATGGCATGAATGGCCGCTGATGATCTTCACGGTCTTCGGGCAATGTGTAGCGGGTGGTTTTATCGTTCTGGCTTTGGCGCTGCTCAAAGGCGACCTGCGAGCAGAAGCCCAGCAGCGTGTTATCGCCTGCATGTTTGGCTTATGGGTGCTGATGGGCATTGGCTTTATCGCCTCTATGCTCCATCTTGGTTCACCGATGCGCGCCTTTAACTCGCTCAACCGGGTAGGGGCTTCAGCACTCAGTAACGAAATCGCCAGCGGTTCGATCTTTTTTGCTGTAGGCGGCATCGGCTGGTTGCTGGCAATGCTGAAAAAGCTGTCACCGGCATTGCGTACGCTATGGCTGGTGGTGACGATGGTTCTTGGCGTCGTCTTTGTCTGGATGATGGTGCGTGTGTATAACAGCATTGATACCGTTCCGACCTGGTACAGCATCTGGACGCCGATGGGCTTCTTCCTGACGATGTTCATGGGCGGCCCGTTACTGGGTTACCTGTTGCTGAGTCTGGCTGGCGTCGATGGCTGGGCGATGCGTCTGCTGCCAGCCATTTCTGTACTGGCACTGGTGGTGAGTGGTGTGATGTCAGTGATGCAGGGCACAGAGCTGGCAACTATTCATAGTTCTGTGCAGCAGGCCGCAGCGCTGGTGCCGGACTATGGTGCGCTGATGTCCTGGCGGATCGTGCTTTTGGCCGTTGCCCTGTGCTTGTGGATTGCACCACAGCTAAAAGGTTATCAGCCTGCGGTTCCGCTACTATCCGTCTCATTCATTCTGCTTCTGGCAGGGGAATTAATCGGTCGCGGCGTATTCTATGGTTTGCATATGACCGTGGGGATGGCCGTCGCAAGCTAATCAGTAACAACCGGGGTTTCGGCCCCGGTTCTCTTTTATTTCTGCTTCGTTAACGTGTCATAACTGGTCATCAAATTACGATAATCAGGAATATGGTTAGAGAACAACGTCGCCAGTCCTTCAATATCATTACGCCAGTCACGGTGCAGCTCGCAAGCCACGCCGAACCATGTCATCAATTGCGCACCTGCTTGCGACATGCGATCCCATGCCGAATGCCGGGTAATTTCATTAAAGGTCCCTGACGCGTCAGTCACAACAAAGACATCAAACCCTTCTTCAATGGCTGAAAGCGCCGGGAATGCCACGCAAACTTCGGTTACCACACCGGCAATAATTAACTGTTTTTTACCTGTCGCTTTGACCGCTTTTACAAAATCTTCGTTATCCCAGGCGTTAATATTTCCCGGGCGAGCAATGTAAGGTGCATCGGGGAATTGTGCTTTCAGTTCTGGAACTAATGGGCCGTTAGGACCGGTTTCAAAACTGGTGGTAAGAATAGTTGGTAAGTTGAAATACTTAGCCAGGTCACCCAGCGCCAGCACGTTATTTTTAAACTTATCGGGTTCGATATCCCGTACAAGGGAAAGTAAACCAGCCTGGTGATCAACAAGCAAAACGGCAGCATCATTTTTATCAAGACGAACATACGGTTTGGTCATCCTCTTCTCCTTTCGAGAGTCAGTGGTACGTCTGAAATCGGTCAGACGCGATGCATTGCTCTGAAAGCATAGACGGGAAATATGAGTTTGCTGTGACCATGAAATTTTTCGACTGAACGAAGCGTATGAAATTTGTGTTAGATCAATAAAAACAATCAGATGAGATTAATCGTCTCTTCAGCATTAGCGTTATGAATGAGTAATATAAATCGATAATACCGCCGCTGCGATATGCGCGTATTTTCACCCATTGACAATGTTTTTGGCGGTGGCATGATGCGCATGAAATTTGAACTTCCTCACGGTTTTAATTCATGTCCACGTATACCCGGCCTGTCATGCTTTTGCTGTCTGGCCTGCTTTTGTTGACTCTGGCGATCGCGGTGTTAAATACACTCGTGCCGCTTTGGCTCGCCCAGGAACACATGTCCACATGGCAGGTAGGCGTTGTCAGCTCATCCTATTTTACCGGCAACCTTGTCGGTACATTGCTGACAGGGTATGTCATTAAGCGCATTGGCTTTAACCGCAGCTATTATCTGGCCTCCTTCATTTTTGCCGCTGGCTGTGCCGGCCTTGGCCTGATGATTGGATTCTGGAGCTGGTTGGCTTGGCGTTTTGTCGCGGGCGTCGGCTGTGCCATGATTTGGGTGGTTGTTGAGAGCGCGCTGATGTGCAGTGGGACGTCACGTAACCGTGGGCGTTTGCTTGCTGCGTATATGATGGTTTATTACGTGGGAACGTTTTTAGGCCAGTTACTGGTCAGCAAATTTTCAACCGAGCTGATGTCCGTATTGCCGTGGGTTACAGGTTTGACGTTGGCAGGGATCTTACCGCTGTTGTTTACGCGTGTGCTGAATCAGCAGGCTGAAAACCATGATTCGACGTCAATTACGTCAATGCTAAAACTCCGTCAGGCGCGGCTTGGCGTGAATGGCTGCATTATCTCAGGAATCGTTCTGGGATCTCTATATGGCCTGATGCCGCTGTACCTCAATCACAAAGGGGTGAGCAATGCCAGCATTGGTTTCTGGATGGCGGTACTGGTCAGTGCGGGTATCCTTGGACAATGGCCGATTGGACGTCTGGCGGATAAGTTTGGTCGACTGCTGGTGTTGCGTGTTCAGGTCTTTGTCGTCATTCTCGGCAGTATCGCGATGCTTAGCCAGGCGGCGATGGCCCCAGCGTTATTCATCCTCGGTGCCGCTGGCTTTACGCTATATCCGGTGGCGATGGCATGGGCTTGCGAGAAAGTTGAACATCATCAACTGGTGGCGATGAACCAGGCCTTACTGTTGAGCTATACCGTGGGAAGTCTGCTTGGCCCGTCATTTACCGCTATGCTAATGCAGAATTTCTCCGATAATTTATTGTTTATCATGATCGCCAGCGTATCGTTTATCTATTTGCTGATGCTGCTTCGCAACGCCGGTCATACGCCGAAACCCGTTGCTCACGTGTAAATGAATTCAAGCAGAGTGTGAACTTACTGTTTCACACTCTGCTTTTTTGTTTCTTCTATCTGACTTGCTTTATTCCAAATTTTATTCCTTTAAAAATAAAATGTGCAGCAGGTTATAATTTTGCATTTCGCTATTTCCGCACTTCTTATTTGCCGCGCATAATCCCACGTTTTACAGATGCCCCTTTAATTTTGGCGAAGGATTTGTCTATGGCTGGGAATGTTCAGGAAAAACAGCTGCGATGGTACAACATTGCGCTGATGTCTTTTATCACTGTCTGGGGTTTTGGCAACGTTGTTAATAACTATGCCAACCAGGGGCTGGTGGTTGTTTTTTCATGGGTGTTTATCTTTGCACTCTATTTCACACCTTATGCGCTAATTGTTGGTCAGTTAGGCTCGACCTTCAAAGATGGGAAGGGCGGGGTCAGTACCTGGATTAAACACACGATGGGACCCGGACTGGCTTATCTCGCCGCGTGGACCTACTGGGTGGTGCATATTCCCTATCTGGCACAAAAACCCCAGGCAATTCTGATTGCGCTCGGTTGGGCGATGAAAGGCGACGGTTCGCTAATCAAAGAATATTCAGTCGTAGCGTTACAGGGGTTAACGCTGGTGCTGTTTATCTTCTTTATGTGGGTTGCTTCACGCGGTATGAAATCGCTGAAAATCGTCGGTTCTGTGGCAGGGATTGCGATGTTTGTTATGTCGCTCCTGTATGTGGCGATGGCGGTAACCGCGCCTGCGATTACTGAAGTGCATATTGCGACCACAAACATTACCTGGGAAACGTTCATTCCTCATATCGACTTTACCTACATTACCACTATTTCAATGCTGGTTTTCGCGGTTGGCGGAGCAGAGAAGATTTCTCCTTACGTTAATCAAACGCGCAACCCAGGAAAAGAATTTCCAAAAGGGATGTTATGCCTGGCGGTGATGGTTGCGGTTTGTGCCATTCTGGGCTCACTGGCGATGGGGATGATGTTTGACTCGCGTAATATCCCGGATGACTTAATGACTAACGGTCAATATTACGCCTTTCAGAAGCTGGGCGAGTATTACAACATGGGTAATACTTTAATGGTGATTTACGCCATTGCGAATACCCTGGGACAAGTAGCTGCGCTGGTATTCTCGATTGATGCCCCGCTTAAAGTGCTATTAGGTGATGCTGACGGCAAATATATTCCAGCCAGTTTATGTCGTACCAACGCTTCTGGTACGCCCGTTAATGGCTATTTTCTGACCCTGGTGCTGGTGGCAATTCTGATTATGCTGCCGACTCTCGGCATCGGTGATATGAACAATCTCTATAAATGGCTGTTGAATCTTAACTCGGTAGTGATGCCGCTGCGTTATTTATGGGTATTTGTTGCATTTATTGCAGTCGTTCGCCTGGCGCAGAAATATAAACCAGAAGATGTCTTTATTCGTAATAAGCCTCTGGCAATGACCGTCGGGATTTGGTGTTTTGCCTTTACCGCCTTTGCCTGTTTGACGGGGATCTTCCCGAAAATGGAAGCCTTCACTGCAGAGTGGACCTTCCAGTTGGCGCTGAATGTTGCAACGCCGTTTGTGCTGGTAGGATTAGGACTGATTTTCCCGCTGCTGGCGCGTAAAGCGAATAGTAAATAATTATTGTGGTCGGTGACGCTGACTCTGGCAGATCTGACCCGTTTTTACATAATCGAGAAATGCGCGCAAGCCGCAGGACATATACTGGCGGTTTGGATAATAGATCTGGAAGCCTGGACGCTCTGTGCTCCAGTCTCCCAGTACACATTCTAAACGACCAGTATCAAGGTACTCCTTGATCTGTTCATAGAGCAGATACCCGATACCAGCACCCATCAAAACGGCCTCCAGTTCAGCATCAACATCATCCAGAATGATATTTCCTGCGACAGCAATTCCCAGCTCCTTTGCAAATTGCCAGTGGAAAGGTTTGCCGCTGGGATAACGAAAAACAACACATTGATGATTAAGCAGATCATGAGGATGGCGGGGTTTGCCATATCTTGCAAAGTACTCTGGCGTTGCTGCTACACATAATTTCACTGGTGGGCCGATCGCCACGCTGATCATATCTTTTTCGACGATGCCACTAAGTCGAACGCCAGCGTCAAAGCCCTGTTGGACGATATCGACAAGAGAATCGTCAGTTGTGAGCTCGACTTTAATATCAGGATATTCACGTGTGAAACCAACCAGTAAAGGCATTAAAAATATACGTGCAGCTACCCGGGCGGCATTGATTTTGAGCGTTCCTGTCGGTGTCAGACGAAAATCATTCATCTCATCTAACATGATCTGAATTTCGTCGAAAGCTGGGCGCAATCGTTCATAGAGATTAGAACCCGCTTCCGTTAACGATACGCTTCGGGTTGTCCGATTGAATAAGCGAATTTTAAGACGTTGTTCCAGTGTTTTAATACTATGGCTAATGGCGGACGAGGATAAGCCTAACTCATCGCCCGCTGCACGAAAGCTTTGATTACGGGCGACGGCAAAGAAAGTGGCAAAGTCAGACATATTCATCCGCATTAGTGAAAATCCTTCATTAACTCATCCTGAATCATCACGTTTACAGGATTATGCCGCCTGCGTAAAGTGCGCTCCAGAACTTAACGTGGAGGTAAAATTATGCAGTCTGAACGTATTTATTTGGTATGGGCCCATCCTCGTCATGATTCATTGACCGCAAATATTGCTGATGCGATCCATCAGCGGGCAATGGAGCGGAAAATACAGGTGACGGAACTCGATTTATATCGGCGTAATTTCAACCCAGTGATGACGCCGGAAGATGAACCAGACTGGAAGAATATGGATAAACGTTATTCTCCAGAGGTTCATCAGCTTTATTCAGAGCTGCTTGAACATGACACGTTAGTGGTGGTTTTTCCTCTCTGGTGGTACAGCTTCCCGGCAATGCTAAAAGGATATATTGACAGAGTATGGAATAATGGGCTGGCTTATGGAGATGGGCACAAATTACCATTCAATAAAGTTCGTTGGGTGGCGCTGGTTGGAGGAGACAAAGAATCATTTGTCCAGATGGGCTGGGAAAAAAATATAAGCGATTATTTGAAAAATATGTGCAGTTATCTTGGTATTGAAGATGCCGATGTCACTTTCTTGTGTAATACAGTGGTATTCGATGGGCAAGAACTTCATGCGAGCTATTATCAGTCGTTATTATCTCAGGTACGGGATATGGTAGATGCACTATAAAATGTGTTAAAAACGCTGTAGCAGAATGAAGCGCGGAATAAAAAAGCGGCAACTCAATAAAGTTGCCGCTTTACGGGGAAATTAGAACATTACCTTATGACCGTACTGCTCAAGAATGCCTTTCACGCGTTCCATGGTCTCTTTCTTAGGTGGTTTAACACCGTCGAGTTTGTACTCTTCACCCATTGCCACCCATTTGTGTTTGCCCAGCTCGTGGTAGGGGAGGAGTTCGATTTTCTCAACGTTGCCCATATCACGGGTAAATTCACCGAGGCGATGCGCTGAATCGTCATCGTCAGACCAGCCTGGGACAACAACGTAGCGGATCCACACCTTCACATTTTTGTTCGCCAGATATTTGGCGAACTCCAGCGTGCGGTGGTTGGAAACTCCAACCAGATTTTGGTGGATCTCGTCGTTCATCTGTTTGAGATCGAGCATTACCAGGTCGGTTACTTCCAGCAGTTCATCAATCACCGGATCGTAACGACGAACAAAACCGTTGGTGTCCAGACAGGTATGAATGCCTTCTTTTTTGCAGGCGCGGAACCAGTCACGAACAAACTCAGCTTGTAGGATTGCCTCACCGCCGGATGCGGTAACGCCGCCGCCGGAAGCGTTCATAAAGTGGCGATAGGTCACCACCTCTTTCATTAAATCTTCAACGGTAACTTCTTTACCGCCATGCGTATCCCAGGTGTCGCGGTTATGACAATACAGGCAGCGCATCAGGCAGCCCTGGAAAAAGGTGATAAAGCGAATACCTGGGCCGTCTACGGTTCCACAGGATTCAAAGGAGTGAATGCGACCAATAACTGACATTGCGGTGTTTCTCCAGATGTGGCCCATCTGAGGCCGTGTTGGTGCGCAGCTCGAAGGCTACGTCGAGTCTGTTTTGGCAGTCACCTTAAAGTATAGATAGCTGACAAAAAAGGCTCTCGTGCTAAAAAAGGCCCCACTTTCGTGGAGCCTTTATTGTACGCTTTTTACTGTACGATTTCAGTCAAATCTAATTACATAGATTGAGTGAAGGTACGAGTAATAACGTCCTGCTGCTGTTCTTTAGTCAGCGAGTTGAAACGTACTGCGTAGCCAGATACACGGATGGTCAGCTGCGGATATTTTTCCGGGTTTTCCATCGCGTCGAGCAGCATTTCACGGTTCATCACGTTAACGTTCAGGTGCTGACCACCTTCGATGGATGCTTCGTGGTGGAAGTAACCATCCATCAGACCAGCCAGGTTGGTCTTACGAACTTCGTCGTCTTTACCCAGTGCGTTCGGAACGATAGAGAAGGTGTAGGAGATACCATCTTTAGCGTAAGCAAACGGCAGTTTAGCAACGGAAGTCAGAGACGCTACAGCACCTTTCTGGTCACGACCGTGCATCGGGTTAGCACCCGGTCCGAACGGCGCGCCAGCACGACGACCGTCTGGGGTGTTACCAGTTTTCTTACCATACACAACGTTAGAAGTGATGGTCAGAACAGACTGAGTCGGGATAGCGTCACGGTAGGTGTGCAGTTTCTGAATTTTCTTCATGAAACGTTCTACCAGGTCAACAGCCAGGTCATCTACACGCGGATCATTGTTACCAAACTGCGGGTATTCGCCTTCGATTTCGAAGTCGATAGCCAGACCGTCTTCGTCACGAATCGGTTTAACTTTCGCATATTTGATTGCAGACAGGGAGTCAGCAGCAACGGACAGACCAGCGATACCACACGCCATGGTGC
>OGZC01000385.1_pt1 | contig 25772 bp, 31 predicted proteins | sample 1576751 | NCBI WGS metagenome assembly OGZC01 (sample SAMEA3541486, study PRJEB24748) | human gut metagenome | biome: human gut; feature: human-associated habitat; material: faeces | place: China | collected 2012
AGTTCCATATTTTCTGGATGTCCACCGCGGGCGCTGTTATTTCGTCTAAATCACAGCTTGCTCTGGCCGCCGGTATAAATACGCCGGTTATCACAGATGTCATTCCATCCGGCGCATCCTACGTCAGGATCCGGGTTGAAAATACTACGGCAGGGATATTTAAGGTCGGTGCTTATGCTGCTGCGTTGGGGGCTATTCAGCCTGATTTTGTTCGCGCCACGCCGGATAAAACTTATCTGTCAGCCGTCATATCATCCGGTATTTCGGGGTTAACATCACGCGTCGATGCGCTCCAGGGGGCTATCTCTGTTGGTTATGCTTATGCAGCTGCCTGGCAAGTCGGGAAATTTATCAACCCAACTACAGGGGCCATCACTGATAACTCTGCGCTGAACTGCGCAATCATTCCGCATTCCGACGGGGATGGCTGGCTGGTGACAGCCCTTGTGACAGGATCGGCGACTGCTCTGGCCGTGTACATGAACAGCGCCGGGATGGTATTGGGTGTTGAAGGGCGGGGAACGGCAACCCCGCAGCAGTATACAAATTATCGTCTTAACGTTCCTGCCAGGACAACACAGATCGGTATAACCGGTCGTAATTCTGCGGAAATTGCTGTTAAAAAACTTGCTGTCGTTGAGACGGCCACAGTACTGGCATCGATCGATTCTCTGGATGTCAGGGTACAAACAATAGAGGACTCTCTTGTATATGATTTTATTAAACAGGACGTCACGATTACCTCAGGAGCATATATAAACCGTGCTGATGGCAGTGTGGTGGCAAATGCTGCATTTGATTGTGCAATTTTTAATTACACAGCAGGAGACCGCTGGAAAGTCACAGCGAGGGTTAACGGCAGTGGAGTTTCGCTCGCGGTGTATATGAACAGTGCCGGGACGGTTATCGGCACCGAAGGGAACGGTACTACAGAATCGGTGGACTACACCGATTACGAGCTGACACCTCCTTCCGGCACCGCCAAAATCGGGATCACCACCCGTATAGCCGTCCCCATTATTGCCAAAAAATATGTAGTCGTTCCCGGTGGTAGCACGGTCAGTCCGTGGTCTGGAAAAGTCATCGATGTGATGGGTGACAGCAACGTTGCTTATAACAAATGGCAACCTCTTGTCGCGGCAAAACTGGGCTGCACTTTTCTGAATCACGGGGTCGGTGGTTCGAAAATAGCCAAACCGGATAGCTCCTCAACGCAAATCAGCATGTGCGACGATGTGCGAATTAATGCTCTGGATACATCGGCGGCGGCGTGGATTTGCGGTCCGTGGGCAACAAACGACTGGGCGCAAAATATTCCGATTGGAAGTATCACCGACTCAGTGAATACAACCGTTTACGGCGCGCTGAACATCATCGCTCAGAAACTGCGGGCGCGGGCCCCAACAAAACCTATCCTGTGGGCCACGCCGTTCAACGGCGACTATGATTCAGGAAGGACGGGGGCGTGGGTTGATGGGGAGACGAATCAGTATGGGCGGGTTTCTGACTATGCGGCGGCGATACGCGCCGTAGCATTGCGATATGGATTCCCCCTAATAGACCTTAACGCTGAATGTGGCTGGACAAAATTCAATAGCACCAGTTTTTTGTTAACCGAGGGGGATACAAATCCGTCCCGCATCCACCTCAATGCGGACGCGGGTCCCGTGCGTATTTCCTCACTGATAACCGATCGGCTTGCAGCCCTTCAGAAACTGGTAGGTTAGATACCAGTCCATTGTCGCTGCCTTAAACCTGCTGCACTCAGCCGGGCAAGAAAAATCTGGAAACACCAGGAATTTTCTTAGAAGATACACCGTGCGCAAAGACGCACACAGCAATAATGTCATTTATCACCTTTCCCCCGGTGTGCCTCCGGGGGATTTTTTTAATTACTCACAACCTCTTTTTCTGCATTCATCAGCGCCCACTGTGCCTGAGCGTTTTGAATCGCCTCTTCTGCATTGAATGATTGTTCCGAAAATCGTTTAGTACCAACACCACATCCGGAACACTCGACGTAATAAACATAGAAACTGATCGCACCGTCAGTTTCCGGCTTTGTCATCACCATTGGCTCACACTGACATAATCTGCATACTGTCATTTTTACCTCACAGGATATCCGGCAGCGCGTTGTTGACTGAGTGGATCGTTGCGATACCTTCCACAATGGCATCTGGCCCACGGCGAACGCCCACACCATGACCGTTTTTAACGGTTACATCTCCCGTCACTATCCCTGTGGCATAGTTCAGCCAGGCGCATCCAGCCTGGCTGGCGATAGTTCCTGCCGTATTCCCCAGCCTCATATTCCCGTCCATAACAACAGGCCCGTATTTTGTGTCGCCGCGAATATCACACTGCGCATTTTCAATAGCCACCATTCCGCCTGAGACATTAAAATTGAATGTCCCTCCGTTGATTACCATTTTCGTAAACTCATGGTTTGAAGCCCCCTGGGCAGACTGACCGGCCTGATCGCCGTTATAACTACCATTACAGCCATTCAGGATCATTTTTCCGGCACCGCCTACAGGCGCATGCTGCCCGAAGCCATCATTTGAAATCCGCCAGGCACGCACGTTATTACAGATGATCAACTCATTTCGCCCCGTACCACCAACACCGGCATTTGCACAGTACTCAATAACGGAGTCATTGACGGTCAGGAAGCCGGTGCCTGCCGGTTGCGTGGATAACCCGCAGGTAATGCCATTAATCATGCAATAGCGCGCGATACAGTCATTCACCGTAAGGAGTCCAAACCCGGTTGTCGCTACCCCAAAATTACGCCGGGATATTTCAATCGAGTGCAGAGCAGGGTCTGAATCATCCGGTAACCGGACATAAATAATGCCTCCTGCATATCCATACTCACCAGCTGCTGGCGTGGTCGGCGTGGAGGTGTTTTGTAGTAGTTTAAAAAGAAAATCATCTCTGTCACCGACCGTCTCCGTCATTGATGTAACGACCACCTGAAGCACAGAGGTATACCCCAGTGTTTTCTGAAAAATCTGACCGTTCTGAGTCCACCCGGATGTATGTTCTTCAGATCCAAAGGTGTACCACGGTTCACCATCAACGCCGGATAAGGTCACATTCTCGGTGGTGTTAAATACAACCTCCTGTCGTAGTGGAGAACTTTCCGGGGCAATAATCTTTATTTCATAATCGGAAAGACCGAGGCATAACCCCTGCGCCAGACCGAGGCTGTTCACTGGATCATCGACTGACCCTTTTCCCGACGCTTTTCCTCTGACCGTATCCACATAAAGCGGATTAGGAGGATAATTTCTTAACACGCCTGGTGTTCGCCAGGCCGTCCGCCATGACTGGTAAACACTCATTTAAGCCACCTTTGTCAGTCTGACGGCGAGTAATGCGATGGCAGTGGGCAGGGTATCGCTGGAAGACGCGCCATTTCGTCCGATGCGAAGGGTAGTATGCCGTGTAGGGTCAACGGTGAGATCAAGCGCTAATTGTGTTTCCACTGCAATAAACGGTGTGCCATTAACCGGAACGACCGCAGCATAACCTGCAGGCTCCTGATTGAAAGACTCACCGGCAGACCAGCTATACCGCTCACCTGAAAGGCTCACATTGAAATTGTTGTTAGCAACGAGGTTTGTCCAGATCAGGGATATACGCATTTTTGACCAGTGAGACGGCAGGTCTATCATTTTGGTGATGGATGCGTTTACCCCATGAGTGAACTGCCAGCCCGCAAGGCGACTGGCTATCATGCCAAAACTGGCACTCCCTACAGCAAGGTCAAAGTCTTTCGCCGGAATGGTAATGTTTGCAATCGCGTTTGCAGGATCGGCCGTGATACCGTCGACTTCCACCTGTAGCTCAAGGAATTGTTGTTTTGTGGGTAACGTTGCAGCTGCTTCAACAGCCGTATCCCTGGCCTGAAAAACATCATCAGTGATGGCATCCACCTGTTTCTGATATCCCTTCATGGTGGGGAGCTCATCACCACCTCGGTTTTGCCAGGTATCAGCTTCACTGTTCATGGCGCGATCAAGATCGCCAGCATTACGTAACAAGACCTCTGGTGTCGTCGAGCCGAGTGGAGGAGTCAGGGCCATGTTTTTTCTCCAAAAAAGGCGTTCGCCCAAACGAGGGTTTGAGCGAAAAGAGTTAATTAGGGGTTTATGGGGTATTAAGCGACTTCGCCGGGGTATGTGGCGTCGTCGTACTGGTAGAAAATTTCTTTATATTCAGGTGCAGTAATCTGACAGTTGCTGTCACCCGATGGGGCAACCTCCTGGACTATCCCATGCCGCGCCCCCTTTTCACTGTCGCAGAACAATAACTTCGGCAGATCAATATCTGGGTCGTCCATAATCCAGTCGCCGGGATGCAGGTCGTCGTTGTACGGCACCGTCAGCGTGAAATCATCTACTCGTTGCGGCGTTAGCATTCGCGATGATGGTCGACCGTCCTGAAACTGTATCCAGCAGCGAGGATTCGCGTAGCTCCAGTCCAGTGGCTCCGTGACGTGCAGCGTGATTTCCTGGAAGTCGTAAATCATCGCGTCAATCAGGCAACTTTGGGTTTTCCCGGTTGGAATGTCGTCGGACAAAATGATGTGATCACCGAAGTCATGACACCATCCCAGCATTGAAGTCGTAGCCGTATACGTTCGGCGTTGGTGAAGATATTTCATTAACCGACGCATCCCGATACGCCAGGCGCGATCTGCAGTCATGGCAACATCAATGGTGTATGCCTCCGTTTTGCGCGGAAAAGGATTTTCCGGCGTCCGGCACTGTACGGTTTCCTCCGCCCAGGTCACAGGGTTGATATATTTCACATCCACGCCATCAAAATCATCTTCCGACGGGACCCTGAATGACGTCTGCATTTCCTCGACGGTATCCTGAGGTGTAATGATCCCTGTCCAGCTTTTGACGCCCTCTCTCCCGACAGAAAGCAACCCGTCAGATAGCAGAAAATACCCCATGCCAGCCTCGGCTATTTTGTCGAAAATATCCTTTGCTGATGTGCTGTCACTGCTTGCCTGGTGATCAAAATATTCTCCCCTTGGCGTCCAGTAGGTAGCCTCCAGCGTACTGAGTGCCGCAATGTCGATCTGGTCGTCGCGATATCCCAGACTGCGGGCAAGATGCAGGAACGCACCGCTGATTGTCCTGTCACCACCGCCATCATAGTTTCGCGTGGCGACAACACTCACACGCTTGTCTGACTGCGCCGCCAGCTGGCCGCCGGTTTCTACCGTGATCCCTATTGTTGATATCCCTGCGTAGGAGGTCGGACGGGAAAGCAAACGACCTCTGAGCGCCTGCCAGAACATGCTGTCTCTCGCGTTATTGCTCCCCTGCTCGTTACGGCGGCGGCATCGAACCTCCACCAGCCCAGGAGAGGACAGATCAAAACGCTCTGTAAAACCGAGGCCATTAATGTTTTTAAGCGCGTAAACCCCTGGCTTACTCGTCCACCCTGATCCGGAACCATAAACGCGATACTGGATTTCATACTCGACATGGCGGACCCGCTTATTCCCGTTGTTCTGGAACCCGCAAATCCCGTTTGGGAAAGCAAAGTTGACCTCGAAGGCGTCCACAACTTCATTCTGCGGGCAGGCCAGAAAGGGGCCTAGCCAGGTTTCATTATCGTTAATACCAGACGCGGCAAAATCCACGACGGTACGGGTCATAAAGCCTGACCAGGTGCTGTCAACGACACCGTTAACCACACGCTGTACGGTCGCAGAGGGGCCATCAGTAGACGCTATCTGGTATTCGTTGCCACGGTGCGCCAGGGAAATCCGCTGGGTGCCTTCCGGCAATCCGGAAAAGGCAGTGCCAGAATCGTATGCCAGCGTGACGCTGGCTGTTACCGCAGGGCTTCCGCCACTGGAGGCTGCACCAGCAGTAAATACCGGGCTGTCACCAAATACTGACGCAGGCAGGAAAGATGACGTAATGGAACCGCCACGCCAGGGGCTGGAGATCTCGACGATACGTATCACGCCGCCATCATCCTGAGCAATGAGCCCCGAACCATTCAACCCGCCATTAATCGCTGTGAGCAAGCCAGACATTGTGCCGTAGTTGGCGACCAGAGATATGGTATAGGTGATACCCTGCCAGGTCAGAGCAAAGGTCTGGCTGGTTGTCGTAAAGTCATACGTTGACGGCGACGCACTGGCGCGTAATACCGCAGTCGCTCCCCCTGTTCCCGGAACGGCGTCCTGGTGAGGAGTATACGTGGCGATCTGCAGATCATAGTCAGTACCGTTAAACGTTAGGGTGACAGGCATTCCGCTGAATGGCGCAATCTCTGACACGACGTCGCCTGTCAGCACGTTAAAACCGCCCTCGATGGATACCTGATAATTCACTGGCGCTTTCAGGGTGACAATTGAACCGGCGATCCAGCCAGGAGGAAGTTTGTTCTCATCCTCGTCTTCATCATTATCATCATCGACATCGAGGCCAGAAAACGAGACAGAGGCACCGCTGACGGTCATGGCATCAGCAACGATATCATTGGCTTCAGGGGCAGTCTGAGCCATATCGAGGCCGCTGCCGCTCGACGTTCCCCCAACTTCCGTTGAGTTGAACCATATCTCACTGCGACGATCCCCGGCCACATTATCGCCAGGCCCATAGCTGGTATATGAAAAGCCCTCGCCTAAGGTCAGCGCCGGAGTTTCTCCTACCCGAAAATCCCCACCGGTATAGGAGAAACGCCCATATCCAAGGCAGACAAACATTTCGACCGTCATTCTGGTGGGATCAGCGGGGTCGAATCGCGTTACCGGCTGCACCAGGTAATCCGGGTATATCCGGTTTCGCCCAAAAGCTTCCCTAACGGGATCGCCAAGCTTCGCTGTATTGGCTTTAGCCGGATTCAGATCCAGCGATGAAGCGTTACTGGATGAAAAGCCACCCAGCTCTGGTTTTGGGGCAAAGAATAATGCATAGGCCGTAGACGCAATGGATACGGCCACAGAAACCCACGCGGCAATTTCAAGCCCCGTGCCATACGGAATGGGATATATCCGCACGTCGCTGTCTGGCCGCAACAAACATAACGGCCATTCCGCCGGGGGGACTGCCTGGCCGTTCAGCTCGATCACGACAGGATGAGTTTTATCCTGTGAATAGCTCGGGACATTTCTGCTCATCCACTCATGCAGCGTCAGCACACCATGCTCGTGCGTTTCAAGGGGTTCACCCGGTAGCCGGGACGGGTAAAACTTTATCGTCATTGCCAGAACTCCACGCGGTTAAAGCGACGGATAAATCGCGACAGTGGCAGAAACGTAACCCCCGAGCCTGGATTGCATTCCGCGACCTGCAGCTGGTTATCGAGCATCACAACGATCCCAACATGGGAAACCGTTGAACCCGAATAGCAAGCCACTCCGGCACCTTCACAGGGTTCACAACGTTTCAGCGTAAGCATCAGCTTTCTCGCTTCCCGGTCGAGGCCCCCGCCTTCTTTGGTCACACCTGCAAAATCCGGCCATTCAGGTAGCCCCAGGTCGCGACGTATCTCATTTACAATGCCGAAGCAGTCGAGCTGCGGATATACGCGCCCGCCCTTCAGCCAGATGACTGAACGGTATTTATCAGGGTTAAACATATTTGCCTCAGATTAGTAACGTAAGCCCGGATGCTCGGCGAGGTTGTAACGTTTACGGGGCCAGGCTGTTTTGAGGACATTCATATAGCCTGCCGTGACCTGAACTGCTGTCGGGGTCCAGGAGCCGGATTTGATATCGAGCGTATACAGTGATGATGCCGGAGCAGACAGATCGGATGAAATGTACCGCCGGAATGTCAGCGTGGCTGATTTCATTTCATCCAGAATTTTATCGATCGCCTCAGAAACCCTTCCGTCAATATTGCTGATAGCAAACTTTAAATCCTGTGTCCCGTCGGCGTTCCTGGCTGGTAAGGCGATATCTATCGCGCTGGCCTCAAACGTCACCGGCTGACCATTTTCCAGCGTCACTGAAACGTCATCCCAGCCACTGGTTAGCCAGTAGTTATCATCTCCTGCCGATATCTGCAGCGTATCGTGAATAACCTCCGATCCGCTGCTGGCATATAGCCGCTCAAGAATTGTCATGCTTCGGCCACTCTCTGTTTAGCGCAATATCCAGTAACGACTGGCCCGCCAGCCATTCCGGGTAATTTCCCCAACCAGAAGGCGGTAACGGGCGCTCCCATAATTCCAGCGTTGCGCTGTACTGCCAGTATTTTGGCGCGACCAGCGTCGGCCCTTCGTAAATATCCACGAACCTGGCTTTATAGGGCTTTACCCCGATGGGAGTCTGGAGTTTCAGATAGAACCAGGACTGGCCATCTTTAAGCGCATCCCTGAAAAACGCCTCAAACACCTGCGCCAGAGCATCAGTTTTAAAAATCCATTTAACCGATGCCTGGGTGGGTGTTGAGGTATATCGCCTTCGTTGTTGAGCGCGACCGGACGTCATCTCCGTTCGCAGCAAAGGTGATATGGGCTTAAACCCGTACCCGTCCATAAGCGGCATGGGCAGGTATTCGTCCGGGTAGAAAATATCTGCCATGAATATTCCCTCCGGGCAGGTTATCGTGGTTTTTTGGGCTGAAGGTTGGAGTAAAGAGCTCTACCGAAGGCATTTTGAGGATTGTTTACGTCGCTCGTCAGTTCAGATTTTATCTGTTTAGCCAGGCGGCGGCCGTGGGCATCCAATGTCTGCATCATCACATCATCCGGTTTACCAGTGAGGTGGTAATTGACGTTGATGTCACCAGTTGAAAGAAGTTGTCTTTCTTGCTGCTGCCTCGCAGCGTTCTGTACCGCCGGCGATTCCCGCCCAACAGCTTTGACCCCAAGCGAACCATCAGCACCACGGGTAAGCGGCATGATGGCTTCCGGCCCGGCCTCGCCGAATACACCCGCACCTTTCGCAAACGCAAAATATTGGGGAGTGCTGTAAACACCATTGCTGTAGGCAGAAAGTGACGGAGAATCGTAAACGCCTCCGAGAGCGTTAAATGAAAAATTAGCTCCCGCGCTTTGAATAGCGGTACCACTACTTGCCGCACCGCTGGCACCGCCAAAAAGACTACCGAACAACCCACCCGCTCCGCCGCCAAATGACGCCATAATCGCTTTAGTGATCAACGCCTGTGTTGCCATCTGGATCAGCGTCTTAATCACCGTTTCGCCCAGGGAAGAGAAAATATTTGACATCCCATCTTTAAAAGAAGCAGCGCCTGTCAGGACGTTTGTCAGGTTGTTGGAGATAGAGTTTGTGGTGGCATCCAGAATCTCGCTGGTTGCAGTGGCAGCCATTGAACTCAGTTCAGAAGCCTGATCGGCATAGTTCATCAGGGAATCGCTGATCCCAGCGCGCCAGTCTGACTGCTGTTCATCGGTTTTTTTGTAGTAGTCCTCCTGAATCGCCAGCCGTTCAGCAAGTGCAGCCTGCAGTGCTTCCGTTTGCTGTTTGTACAGGTCCTCAGAAATTTCCCCTCGACTGAAATCCCGCTGCAGGTCCCGCTGCTGTTTGAGAAAATCAGTGCGAATATCTGCCATTTCCTTCATGCGGTCGCGGGCCTTTCCCCCCATCCCGGCACCAAGAAAATCAATATTCCCCCTGTCACGCGCAGCAGCATTACTATCAGCCAGCCCATCACGGAACGTTTTTAACTGTTCAGCAATGTTTTTCTGATCGATAAGCGCAGCATTATGCAGAATAGTTTCTTTTTTAGCTCGATCGAGTGAGGCTAACTCCCCCTGAACTATCTGATATTTTATTTTTGCCAGTTCATTGCTTTGTCCGGCGAGTGCAATCTGTTCTTCTTGTTGTTTAACAATACGGGTATATGCATCTTCATTTTTTTCTACCTCTGACTTTCCGCGAGGTTTTTTTTGCGATTCGTTAAGTTTAAAGTCTGTAGCAGCATTACCTTGAATAGCTGCGATCTGCTCATCCTGCCCAGGTAAAATATTACCTTTATTATCAGTTCTAACCGCTCCCTGTTTGATGGCATCTTGAAGAGCTTTAAGCTTGGCCCGCTCTACACCTTCTTTCTGAGAGAGGGCTATGCTCTCCTTCTGTTGCTTTATAAAATTATCGTAAGCTGTATTGGTTTGGGGTGCTGGGGGCTGGCCGTTCCCAGAACGCTTTTTTAATTCGTCCATGAATTGAATGGTAACTGACAGCGATGTTGCCATTACTTCATTAACATTCAGCGCACCAATTATCGAACTTTTTATTTTGTCAAAAGCGACTGCCGATGCCTGAACTTTTGAGGCTAACTCAGTTTGTAACTTATTTTGCGCATCTACAGCATTGTTTAATTGAGATGTAGTATCAGCAATATCTCGGGATATTTTATTATATTCCCGCTGATATTTAGCAGCGTTCTGTACGTAACCATTATTTTGATCATTCTGAACGCCCATCTGTCGAGCGAGAGACGTATATTTCTGAACTTCAGCAGCGGCCTCGGCTTGAGCATCCCTCAAGTCTTCCAGCTTATCTTTGAGCGCGTCAATGGAGTCACCAGAATCAGCAATAGAGCCTCTGATTTGAATTTCGCTCATGGCTTTCGCCTTTTCCACCACCTCATCAAGGGTGGAGGCATACTGTATCGCAGACTGACGCGCCTGTTCCTGGTTCTGATACCATGTATACCAGGCACCTGCACCCAGCATCAAAATCCCTGGAATGCCACCAAAGAGGGATGATACGCCAGCCCATGCGGTTCTCGTTACAGAGGTGAGCGCATTAAGCCGCTGATTTGCTATTGACAGCTCATTGACCGTGGCGGTTTCCGCTTTATTCGCTTTGACCATCTCCATTGAGTTTCTTGCAAGCAGTGTCCTGATGGATGCGCGTTGTTTTTCCGTCTGCGCCAGTTCAAGTTGAGCCACTAGTGAGCGCTGATTAGACAGAAGTAACGATTTTTCCGTTTCAATCTGAACAAGTGAGGCGTTTGCTCCTTCGATTTTAGCCGCAGTGCTGGAAATTTCCGCCCCTCTGGCCCTAATTAGCTCTTCGGTGTGTGATTTCAGTTGAAGCGTCCAGTTTCCCAGAAACCGGGTCACGCCCACAGCCGTTAACGCTCCTGCAGCCATTGCTACGGTATCAATGTTCTCAGCCAGTGAATCAAGACCACCAGCAAGCACAGCGGAGGCACCGTATGCATCATTTGTACCGCCCACCCAGGCCATAAAGGCGTTTTCAACCTTTTGAGTCGAGGCTGATACTGTTTTTGGCATTGCATCAAATTCAGCCTGCACCACCCGTAACTGAGCGGTAATAGCCGGAACCACTTTATCTATTGTCAACAGTCCGTTATCAGCCATCGCCTTGAGGTCTTTGCGGGCAACGCCCATACCTGCCGCTAAGGCTCGGATGATCCGATCACCGTTTTCGTTAACAGAGTTGAACTCCTCCCCGCGCAATACCCCCTGCGCCAGCGCCTGGCTGAACTGTGTGATAACTGCACTGGCCTCTGACGTGCTGGCCCCGGATAATTTAAGGCCCGTGCTGATAGCCTCGGTGACTTTCAGTACATCGCCAGAGGAATAGCCAAACTCACGCATGGATGCTGCCGAACGAGAAAATAAACCTGCGTTATCACTGAACGCTGTCCCTGTTTTCTGGCTGATATCCATAAGTAATCGTTGGGAATTGGAGAAATCATCGGTTGATGTTGACGCCTGTTTTAGACGTGCATTCACAGAACTCCACTCATCAGCAAGAGCAATAAGGTGCCCGGTCGCAAAAACTCCGGCAAACGCACCAGCCATACCCATAGCTGCACTTTTAGTTTCTGATAATTGTGCAGATACTTCGGCTAGCGCCTGTCTTGTCTCGCGTGCGGAAACAGCCGCCTGCCGCCCACCCCGTTGCATTGTCTTATAATAATCGGACCCCATGCGAGATGCGCGAGCGATCTCGGTCTGAAAGGACTGAGAATTAGCTGAAACTTTTATAATTAATTCGCGAAGGGTTGCCATTGCTATTCCTCTAAAAAAAAAGCCCCGCTTACGCGAGGCTCTTAATCTAATTTGTTAGTTTAATCAATCATTCATCCTGACCGCATACCTTATAATACAAATCCAAATCAGACCCAATGAGGGTCTTGTATATCTTCTTATCATCAATGGTATAGTTTACGCCTTTAGAGAAAAAACCTTTCGATTTCATTGTTAATGCCAGCTGAAACTTTGAATAACCAGCATAGGCTCCGAAACTATTTTTTGAATTTATTTCACCACAAACAAATCCGCCAACCAGTCCATCTTTTTCACCTGCTTTTACAAACCTTAGATAGCGAAACTTTGCACTATCTGGATCTTTCATGTCAGCAGCAACTTCCTTTTTGGCAATATCTATTGCTTTTTCGTCGCTGGGTTTACATCCTGCCAGAAATAAAATGGATAATGCCAAAACTATTAATTTTTTCACACAGCGCCCCTATTGGTAAGGATATGGGTAAATCCTACCATTGGTTATGTAAAACTTCAGCTATCATTGTTTGTTCAAGCTGATGCTGCGAGCAAAGCGGCTTCTAACCCGGCAAATGGATCGCCGCTGTCGCTTGCCTCATCTTCTTCTGTGCTCCACTGAAGCTGAGCCTCTTCAATGGTGACTTTACCGCCCTGCGCCCCGTAAACCGCTGATACCAGCTGAGCATTGAGAATATCGCCACGGATATCACCGATCGGGCTGATACGATCGTATTCAGCCCACATCCTGAATTCGCCGACCGTCATGGTTTGTCGCAGTTCGCCCAGCGTGCGGCCCATCCGGAGCGCCAGCGCCATCAGGAACTGCATGCCAGGCATTTTTACTTTGCTTTAGCATCATCCGCGTTACGAATGAGATCAAGTGCCTGCTTCAACAGCCGGGAATGCACAGGGCCATAGATCGCTTCAACCTGTTCGGTGTCATCGACAGTAAAGACGGGCTGCAGGTCGGTATCCAGCAAAATATCGATGAAAAGCGTGACGTCGGCCCGCATCGTGCGGAAGGCTCGTTCTGAAGGGGTCAGTTCTGGTGCCTCCTGGGGCTCCTGCCCTTCCGGTAGTTTGGGTGGTTCCGGGCTGGCAATGCCCTGCCAGCGAATCCAGGCTTCTGCTGATGGCTCACGAATGATGACTTTGGCGTTATCCCACTCCGGAACGGAGACTTCTTTTTTACGAAAGCCCGCCATCGGTGCCAGTGCCAGTGCTTTAAGACTCGGTTTTGACATTAATTTTATCGCCGGTCTCCCGGCGCTCCGTTAATTGATGGTGACGGTGCAATCAGAAGAAGTGATCACAGTGCCATCGGCATCAGTAACCACGCAGGAATAAACCCCGGCATCACCGGATACAGCGCTGGCTTTCGTAAACGTTGCGCTGGTCTGGCCGCTGACCGTCGAGGTGCCCTTTTTCCAGGCGTAGGTATAAGGTGCCGTACCGCCCTGGACGACCACGCCCATGGTCAGGGCGCTTCCTGCCGCGACCGTTTGGGACGCCGGAAGGTCAGTAGCAAACGACAGAACTCCTGGGGCGTTAATATTGGTGGGTTTACCTTTCAGACGCAGCGAGAACGTTGCAGCAACCACGCCATTGGTTTGAGAATCCCAGGTGTGCTGACGTACCTCAGCGCGCATCAGGAATCCATTACCAGACGGGAAAATAACCTTAAACCCATAAACCCCGTCGTTATCATATGCTGCACGAAGTGCATCCTGCGCCGGGTTGCGGTAGAAGTTACCGGAAAGTGACATTTCAGACGGAGCAGGAAGGCCGTTGATATTTTCCGTTTCATCCGAACAGAGCGTTGTCACGTCAATATCGTTTTTCTGACCAGCGGTAAAGCTTGCCTGTTTGATAGTGCAACTCAGGTTTAACCAGGTTGCGGTATCCAGCTCTGCCGCGGTGACCGGCACAGAGGTAATCATTACTACCGTTTTTTGGGCACGTTCAAATAGTGCTGACATCGCAGCCTCCATAAATGAAAAAACCGCCAGTGGCGGTCGGATTGGATTGGTTTTTGTCAGGCAATGACCGTTATTTCGAGGGTTGCCCGATGAAGATGGGTTGTCGTGTCGTAGCCAGGAATTTTTGTCACCTCGACAGGTGAAAGTACCTGCAGGCGAGCCAGGGCGTCCAGGCGTAACGCTCTGGCTTCGTCATTTGTTTCAGCCCATACATCAACCTGAATGCGCAGTGTCGACTCTGCCTGGCCGCAGAAAACATCCCCGGCAACATCAGTCGGTATCGAGAAAATGACATAGGGAGTGGAAACTGCAGGAAGTCCGTCGCTGCCTAGCGGCACCACATACGGATAAACCCGCCCGTCTGCCAGCGTCGACAGCAGGTCATAGAGATCATCCTCTGTCATTTTGATAACACCTCATCGATAGCCTGATTCATCCGCTGCATCGCCACCTGCGCAGCCTCTTCCATGCGGGTATCAAAGGCAGGACGAACAAACGGATGTGCTGGCGCCGTAGATGTTCCCAGCTCCACGAAGCGCCAGTAAAACGCATTCCGCTTGTTGCTGGCCTTCATGGTGTTGTCGCTGTTCCCCGTTTGCGGGTTAACGCCACGAATATGCACCCCCGATGAGATTTCACCTCGACGGCGGCTTTTCTGGGTGACGACAACAACGTTTTTCTTCAGTTTGCCGGTTTTCTCCGGAGCGCGATCAATAACCTCCTGGCGGAGCAATTCGGCGCCAGCACGGGTCGAATCCCGGAGAACTTTATTATTTTCGGCCTTGCTGAGCGTTTGCAGATCGCGGGCGATATCCTGCAGCCCGGAAAAATCCAGATTCACATCAATCATTTTTCGGTCCCCTGTTTGCAGAGAATTTCCAGCCGGGTACCTTTTATATCCGGAACCGGAGGCCCGGTAACGTTAAGAACTGCGCCTTTAAACGGACCAGTACGGACCTTCAATCGGGATGAGGCTGAAATATCCCTGCGAAAACGCACCCAGACTCGGATTGTCGCATCGGCATGCTCTGCGCCAGCGGCTAACAGCTCCCGACCGCTTATCCCCTTAACCTCGGCCCAGATGGTTTTCCCATCTTCCCAATTTTCAACTGGCTGGCCTGAAGGCGTTCTGGTGGTGGTGAAATTTTGGATTGTGACCCGGTGCCGTAATCGTCCTGCCTGCATAATTCCCCCGCTTAAATACCATAAATTTTGTAAGGCTGGAGAAGTGACTCGACAGTAAACGGAATATCTGTAGCAGCCTGACCGACAGAGACCGTTTCACGGTTTTCGTACCAGTGACCGATAAGCAGAAGCATCGCTGCTTTCACATCATCGCCAGGGAGAATTGAATCAGGATCATCTGCATACCCCTCGCTGGTTTCGGACTCATACATTTTGCGACGAGTCCATGTTTCGACATAACGAGAAGCAGCTCCGATGTAGAGGGTCAATAGTGAGTCGTCATCGGTAAAGTCAGGCTCAATGCGACAGTGCTTTTTAACCACTTCAAGTTCTAACATTATTTTTTAGCCTTCTTCTCTGGCACAGTTTCCGGCTGTTCCGGCTGTTCCGGCTGTTCCGGCTGTTCCGGCTGTTCCGGCTGCGCAGAATTATCAACATCTACCAGCCGTGCATAACCTTTTTGAACCAACTCACGGCCATGCTGTTCCAGCGTCTCCAGTGACTCGCCTTCAGTCACCACTACCCCACCAAAATAAATTGGTTTCACCGCGATAAGTTTCATCGTGTTACTCCGAAAATAGCGGCCCGGAGGCCGCCAGAAAAATTACTGGCCGCCGGAAGCCGGCACAGTAAAGGAGCCATAAATAAATGCTTCAGGGCGTTTTACTGCTAACGCCAGACGCTCTTCACAGCGAATAGAGATCATGTTTTTCTCGAAGTCGTCGCCGTTCTCCGTCGAGATCACAACGTTTGCGTCTTCGCGGTCGAAAAGCTGTGCCGCAGCATTAAATGCACCTGTCAGGAACTTGCCCTGGAAAGCTGCTGCTTCAGTGGCGACAACCGGAAGCCCCCACAGCGTCGGCCCCGTCAACGCAGCCGGGTTCGCCAGGATATAGCGCCCCAGGGTGTCTTTAGTCAGTTCGATTTTCGCCCAGTCCATGAAGTGCAGGACGTGACCGGATGCAGGGAATCGGGCAAGTTGAGCCTGAAGCATTGCCAGGCGCAGATCGTCAATACCGTTCTGCTGTTCAACGGCAAATGCCGCGCTGTAAGCCGTGGCCTGCGGCACGATGCCATGGAGGTGAGCGCCAGTGCCATCACCAAACAGAATCTCCTGTTCTTCGACGTACTTAAGGCCGTAACGCATTTCCGCATCAATCATGGACTGCAACTGGGCGAAGTCGTCCAGAATCTGCTTGGATGCCTTGAACATGTGCGCGATGGTTGTCACTGGAGTGATTTTCGGCGTGAACTCAATATTGCTATACGGCTTGGTCGTGTTCTCCGGTACCGCTGCCGCAGCATTGGTAAAGCCGGTCTGCTGCACCCAGAAAATGGCCGGTGAACCCGTACGGCCTGGCGCGATAAGATCGCGAATAAATAACCGCTGCTTTGGCGCTACATCAATACCCGGCAGTCGTTGTGGTTCAACAACCCCCTCAGGAACGTCACTGGAAATCAGAGCAGCTTTTACAGGAACAGAAATACGCTTGTTCCCTTCGATGCTGGACGACAGAACTTTAATGGCTTCAGCAGAGATAACCTGCTGGCCGACAGTTTCAATAACCTGTTTTGCGTTTGCCAGCGGCATCTGTGCAACATGCTGCTCCAGTTCGCCCAGCGCTGCTTTAAGAGTCTTTTCGGCTTCTTTCAGCGCATTAAACTCAGTCGCCATTTTGTCCACGGTTTCTTTGGTTTCCGCCGACAATTTGCCGTTCTTTTTCGCTTCAGTCAGCGCTTCTTCCGCTTTGGCGTTAAATTTGCCGGTTGCTTCTTCAATGGAAGCGGTGACTTTTTTCAGAATCTCGTTTACATCAGACATACATGGTCCTTATTTGACTAACGCCGCAAGAGCGCTTTCAAGTGAATTGAGGGTTTCAGGTTTGATATCTTCGGCAGCGCCCGGCTTACCATCGGGATCGGTAACAGCGCCCGGCGTGTTACCTGTTAATGCTTTGATTAATTTCCGGCGCTCGGACCGGGGGGTATTTGTTTTCGCCAGCAGTGCATCAAGTTTGCGAAGCGCAGCTGCAGGTGATTCGTCGCCGTCGCTGACCGCATCAGCAGAAAGCAGGCTGTCTGCCAGTCCCTTCGCCACAGCATCGCTGCCACCGATATAACTTTCGGCGTCCATTAGTTTCTGAACGGCGGCAATATCAAGGCCGGATCGCGCCGCGTAAATATCAGCCATTGCGGTATCGAATGGCTCCAGTGACTGCGCCAGTTCAGCGAAGTCATGGCGGTTTCCCATCGCGTACAACCAGCAGTTATGGATCATCAGAAAGGCACCGCGGCCAATCTGAATATCATCCCCGGCCATCGCAATTATTGAGGCGGCACTGGCGGCAATGCCCAGCACCTTCACCGTTACATGGCCTTCGTATTCGCGGAGAAGGTTATAAATAGCCAGACCTTCGAACATGTCGCCACCCGGCGAGTTGATATTCACCGTAACATCTGCGCCGTTCATCGCCCGAAGCGCACCGGCAATACGTTTAGCTGTTATCCCTTCACCCCAGTAGTCCTGCCCTATAACATCAAAAACAGAAATAGTGTTATCGTCAGTAGTCGCCGCCTTGATCCCACCGTCCCAGCGGTCCAGTGCGGACGGTAATGTTTCACAGGTAACGCGCGCGCAGGGGCGACCCGCCGGCGCCACCGGAAGTTGTTTTTTGCTCATCAGGAAAGTGCTCCTAAGCGGCCTGTTTCAGCGGAGATTGTTCAAAGGAAATGTCGGGGAATACGTGGTTATGCAGCTCTCGCAAAGCCAGCGCCTGAACGGCAGGGTTGCTGCTTTCGAGATTTTTCAGTTGCGTCAGGTTGAGCTGAACGGTGTAAATATCGCCCCCTTCTATCGGCGGCATGTTCTCAAGACGGCGAACGTCATTGCGAGACATCCAGCCATTCTGCAGTGCGCTGGTATAGTAAGCAGCACGACCAGCGCTATCGGCGCGCAGAAGCCCTTCAACGGAGAACTCAGCAAACAAGTCCTCATCACTGTTCAGAAGACAACGCGATATTTCCTGCTCAATATTGACCAGGAGAGGACGCAGGGTATGAGTCAGGAACAGCATGTTCATCCCTTCAAGACTCGAAGCCCAGCTGGATTGTTTTGTCGTATGGCCGACCATAAATGGCGGTACGCGAAACCAGCGACAAATTTCCTCAATACTGAATGAACGGCTTTCAAGGAGTTGCGCGGCCTCCGGGTTCATAGTGACATTCTGGTAAGTCAGTTCATTTTCCAGAACCATCAGTTTCCCGGCGTTTTTAGAACCAATAAAAGACTGAAGGTTTTGACGCAATCTTTCTCGCTGTTCCTTATTAAGCGCCGTTTTTGAAGACAGGAAACCGGTACTTTGCAGGCCATTTTCGAAGATTTTTGCCGCGGCTTCATCAACCGACATAGCAGCGCCGAAAACGTCAACCCCGGCCATTGTCGGCATCATCCCGCAAACACCATCAAGACCAAATCCGCGGATATGCATCATCCGGTCTACTGGAATGATCCGCTTAACGCTATTTTCCGTGTATGTATACTGTAACTTCCCGCTATCGAGTCGCTTTACAACCATATTCTGCGGAAGTAACGGCACCAGCGAAACCAATTTGCTGCCGATATATAGCTTCTCGACAAATGCATTACCACGCAGGCAAATACTGGCCACAATCATCAACATGAAACGGGAAGGGGTCATTTCCGGGTTAGGACGCCTGCATAATATCTGGTAGGCGGGATTGTTCTGGGCCAGCTTTCGCGATCCATCAGCCTGCCGCTCGTAAATTTTAAGCGGAAGCGTGGAAACTGATTCACTTAAGAGTCTTACGCACGCCCAGACAGCAGAAAGCCGGATAACTTTGTCAGCGGTAACCACTTTTCCGCTACTGCTGGTTCCGTACCACTCCCGCCAGAATTCACCGGTCGTCAGGCTTATGGGAACACCAAGCCAGTTTAAAAGAGCGCTCTTAACGCGCCCTGGTTGCTGTTTATTCTTAGCCATCAGATACCCACTATGATCGGATCGTCAAAAAAGCCCTCTATATCGCCATCATCAGGCTCATAACCTTCTGCAGCACCAATTGCCATCGCCGACGCAACCACACCATCTATTCGACCAGTACTCTTTTTCTTGGCGAATATGCGGTTTTCTTTTTGGTCGGCTTCGGTTACGGCGGAAGCAGCGTTCCATCGGAGGCAGGGGTTTGTTTTAATAATGATTACGCCATCATCGAGCATCTGTTCAAAAAGTTCGATGGAATGAGGCATCCACAGTCCGGAATCCTGCGCCTTGTAGTATCCCTGCCCGTGAGGTATCAGCGGTACTGATACAGAAGCGCTCTCTAATTCCGGCTCAAGATATTTTATGCGGTACTGGTCGAAGGCGATCGCCTTGATATCGAACAACATGGAAAGATCAGCAATGCGCTCAGCAACAAAGCCATATTTCACCGCCTTTCCGGGAGTGGTATGAATATGGCCTCCCCGTTCCCATGCGTCGTAAGGTACGCGGTCTGTTTTCGCTCTATCCAGCAAAGTATCTTTTGGTGTCCAGAACTCCACCAGCAGCTTTCTTTTTTTAGGGAAAAAGAGCGCCAGAGACGTAAGGTCGCGAGTTCCTGAAAGGTCCAGGCCGCCATAACATTCTTCTCCCTGCAGCTCCTGCAGGTCAAAGTCCTCTTCGCACCCCATCCACACATCGCTACTCATCCATGGGTTATCGGCATCCACCCACTGACAGAAGTTTAACCGCCGAACAATGCTTTCCTTCGACGGCATCCCCCGAGCCTGAGTAACCTGCTCACGCAGGTAGCGATCGGTAAAAGTATGACCAAGAGAGGGGTTTGCTTTTTTCCAGCAGGACTCGTCCTTGAATGGGTCTTCTCCTTCGTCCAGGGAGCAAATGAAAGAAAAGAAACTGTCATCCTCAATCGAGCCTTCGGCAACTTTACGCCCATACTCGTGATAGTCGTAGCAGACGCTGGTTTTGTCGTGGCCGCTGTTAGTGATCATGAAAATCAACGCCTGGCGACGACCTTTCGTCCCGGCGCGCATCATTTCCACAACCTGGTTGTTTTTGTGCTCGTGAATTTCGTCAATCAGTGCACAGTGTGGGCGTGGCCCTGACTGCCCATCATCCGAACTGATAGGCCGGAAAAATGAGCCGGTCTGAAGAAATGCAAGGTTCCACTCTTTCCCGGCACCGCCTGATTTATTTATTCGCTGTGCTAACGCAGGGGACTGATCCACCATCGCGACAGCATCACGAAAAAGGATCATGGCCTGGTCTTTTTTCGTTGCTGCTGCATATATCTCGGCACGAGGCTCCTTATCTGCTGTTAGACAGTAAAGCCCCACTCCGCCAGCCAGTGGTGATTTGCCGGAACCCTTACCAGATTCAACGTACACCATGCGAAATCTACGATAACCATCCGAGTTCTTCCAGCCGAATATCGACCCTACAATAAAGCACTGCCACGGTAGCAGGTTGAAGGGTTTACCTTCATGCTCACCACCGTTGAGCTTCAGTACCTTGGCAAAAAAGTCGATGGCGCGCTGCGCCGCTGCAACATCCCATACCAACCCGCGAGCATGGCAGGATTCCAAATCTTTGAGATGTCGCTTACAGGCATTCCTGATGTCAGGCCCGGCGATTTCTTTGCCGGAGTCTACATCCCGCGCATATTGCGTGGCGGGTTCAACCGAAGAACTGGTTGAGCGGGTCTTCTTCTTTTTCTCCACCATCCACTTTCACCTTCGTTCTGGCGGCCGGAGTCAGACCGAATTCAACCAGGTAACTTTTAAAACGTCGATCAGCATCCGCCAACATTGCTACTGCCGGGTTAGCCTTAATCAAAAAACCGCCCTCGGTCTGCACGGTGTAAGTTCGCCCCTCGTCAGCAATAGTCAGGCGAAGCTGCAGAATGTCGGCGTAAATATCGCAGAGTCGTTCGAGCGCCAGCGTATCGGCAATGGTTAAAATGCCCATGCCATCCAGCAGCACGGTCAGCTTCCCCCACGCCACCTTTCCCCAGTCAGTGAGGTGCTCTGGAGGGCTTGGTATTTCTCGCGCTGGCGATGGTTCTTTGTCGTTAAGTTTGCGTTTGCCCGGGTTGCCGGTAACCACTTTGAGGTGGGTCGGTTTCGGGCGTCGTCCTGCCATCGGAACCTCCCGGAAAAAAACTTTTCATTTCGCGGTTGTGCACAAAAAGGACTGGCGGCGGTCATTTGGGTTCGAGATTTTGAACTTTTGACCCGCCCCTCCCCCTCAAATGAGAATCGATATAATTTGAATGCTAATGATTTAAAATGACAATCACTTTTGAGGTATATTGATAATGGTTATCACTTAAACCAATGAGAAGCCGGGTCCAGTGGCATCCCGTTTTCATCGCAGCCGATCACGGTGCCACGCTTCTCCATTCGCTGCTTCGTTGAGTCGTGGTGCTGCTTACACAGCCCTTGCCAGTTCTTCCGGCTCCAGAAAAGCTTTTGCGCCTTCGCGATTGCCTGGCTGTCACCAGAGCGCAGAGCCTCTTTCAGTTTGTGCGGGATGATATGGTCAACCACCGTTGCCGCTGTCACCCTGCCTTGCTCCTGGCACATGACGCATAAGGGGTTTGCGCGAAGGAAGATAAGACGCTCACGGTCCCACTTGCTGCCGTAAATGCGGGGCTCTTTGTTCATGTTCTGGCCCTATTGCTTAGGTGACCATTCTATCTTCACCTGGCTTTTGGCTAAGTCCATTAAAAAAGCCGCTCGAAAGCGGCCTTCAGACAATTAATTTTCTACTCAAAATACTTATCGAGCTGTTTAGCTAATGCCCGATTGAACAATTCTTTCGATACTGTCACGAGGGTTCCGATGCTGGCATCTTTGAAACCCGTCTTAAGCGTTGACCAGACTTCTTTATTCCTTATTGCTTCAAGGAAGTCATGCCCTTCAGCCGTTAGCCGGAGCGGAATAACAGCCCAAGAATAAAATCCATCAACAGAGACTTGCAAACCAAAGCCGAATCCTCCGTCAGGTTGACTTATTAGGCCTCGGTCATCCAGTAGTCTCATATGGAATACAAATTGATCGACATTGTAATCAAAGCCTTTCTCTTTTAATTCACGAATATTGGTTACTGGTCTATCTGATTCCTCGAAAGCCACCAGCAATCCTTTTAGGTACTCATGGTCAATTTTCACGCTAACCCCCACCATTTTGGATGAGTAATTTAGCATTATCACAGACGCTCAACGAGTGCCTGCTGTAATGCGGTCAGATACCAGTTTATAACCTGACCAAATGTTACTTAGATCACAATCCATAGAACCACCCACCAATGCCAAAGGCTGCAGCGATCACCAGACAAGCAATTGCCGTTTTAGGCATTAACACACCGTAAAATGCAGGAGACAATCCCAGGAATAAAACCATTAGCACTGGCCACATACTAAGCAACAGGAAAAAGTAGCCATTTATACCACCGCTGCTAAACGTCACATTCACTCCAAACCATTACCCGGACTTTCCATAGCTTGGTTGCTTCGTTGCATGACATCATACAACTGCCCCTTATACAGGAGCTTTAACATTATCACAGGCACTCGATGAATGCCTGCTGTAATGCCTTAGCTGACCTTCTCAGCGGCAGTATCAAACAGCGCCAGCGCTTCGGTCGCTTCCTGGATTGCCTTACGGGTCTTCGAGACAATCTCACTTTCCGTGAAAACACGATCGAAAGAGTCAGCGAATAGCTCAGACTTCAGATAGCTGTCGCCTACCCAGTCAATGGCCAGCTTGGCCGCTGCGGTGTCATAATTAACTTTCTTGATTATATCCAGGCGGATTTGCTCGGATGCAGTGATCTCTGACATGTCTTACCTCTGTGCGATGTGGGGAGTATTATCGAAGCCATTCGACAAAATAGCCTCTGTGATGCTTTTGCATTTATCTTTGCCGTGTGTACAAGCTGAACGGTTTCCTTACGGATGCCTGTTACGCACAATAAAAAAGGTCGCATAAAAAATGCGACCTTTGGTTGGTACCAGTTAGAAACCTAAAATCTCTCAGGAGCCACCCGGGAGAGATTTTCTGCTTGCTAAATGACCTCTGCCGTTTCGGTGTTGGCTGGCAGTGGTAACGTGAGGATAGCTTCATTTCAGCCATCGATATCATATAAATGGATGAATAGCTTATTAGGCTAGTAATTCGCGATTCTCAAGAACATTAACCAGAACAACAGACGTCTGTGCTTATTTTTTTAGCGCAATGATCCGTTAGTCACCAGTAACTAACATATTATTCGATGGTTACTTAGACAGTGACCCATAAATCTAATTGTTTAATGTACCATTGGATGGGCACACAAATAACCACACCATCCCCAAAGTTAACAGATTTGATAACACACCCTTGTGGCGGAAAAAATTCCGCACCAGTCTGGGGCCGGATCGAGCGCTCAATGCCGTAACGATAACCGCATGGTAGTTGTGGTAGTAAGTTTACTGTCATGAGTGGCTACTTAGTTAAGAGTGGTTTGAGATCCTATAGTGCATGACATCCGCTGAATTAGATACAAACATTTCGATGCTGAAAGCTTGAATGTCTTGTTTTCAGATTTTTTGTTCACTTAAGGCCACTTATTTCATGTGCTATGCCTGTTACTTACTCACCGCCCGATAGTACGCCTGCCAGCGATACTTATCCAAACGGAGCTGACGCAGGCATTGAGCGGTTTCTACATCAGACTGTAAATCTTCATCGCTGTCATTCCCTGCGTCACTTGCTTTGCACGGCGGACTCATCAAATCCGGGGATGGAGTTGGCAGCATCGATGGCGCGCTGACGCAACTGCACAGCAGCATCATCAAACCTACACACAGTACGATTCGGAGACTGAACATATTTCACCACGTCGCGGGTTATTGTTTTGTAGATGACCTTACCCGCTTCGTTAGCAGTCGCGGCCTTTTCCTCTACAGGCTTAATGGCATTCTCGGCCTTCTCTCTCTTCTTCGCAGCCTGAGCATTGATGTGATCAGCGTGGGAACTCCATCCCATACGCCATGAAATGGCACAGAACATTAGCAGGATTGCTATTGCGATGATAACGGCGGTTAAGCGACTCATCTTTGCTCCCATAAACACACTTCACGCTCAATTTCCCTCCGGGTAATAAGTCCTTTCCACTGCTTACCTTTGGCATAGGTCCAGCGGCGCAGCTGATCACACGCACCTTTCTGGTCACCCTGGTTGATTTTGCGCAGCAGAGTAGAGGTCTGGAAGTTCCCGGCTCCGACGTTATAGGCGAATGAGTACAGAGCCCCACGCATTGTTTCTGGGATCGGTTTTTTGATGTAAGGGTTGATCTGCCAGGCGACGGTATTCAGGTCTTTATTTAGTAGCGCCCGACACTCTGCCTCGGTATAGGTTTTGCCGAGCATGATGTCTTTACCTGCGTGGCCGTAGCAAACCGTCCAGACACCTACCACATCCTGATAAGGGGAGTATCGCACTCCCTCAAGCCCATCATTACCCATCGGGCCAGTGATGAGTGCAGAGGCAATCGCCAGGGCCCCGCCGCCCACCGCCGCAAGAACAGTTTTACGTAGTGTCGGAGACATTATTCACCTCGAGCAGCTTTTCGCCGGTCTTCTTTAATTTTGAAGTACAGATTCGTCAGGTAAGTCAGCAAGCCAAATACCAGACTTCCCAGAACACCAATAGCGGCCCACTGGGATGGGGATACTTTGTCGAGCAATTGCAACATCCAGAACCCCGCGTTACCTGCGGACGTTCCGTAGGCAATACCTGTTGTTAGCTTGTCCATTCGATACATACTCCACCTCCGGGTTAACGGGGTGCTTTGTGTTTGATAAGGTTCAGGACCGGCAGGAGGAAATCTTATCAATGATGTTTCCAGGTACCTGAAAATGAAAAAACCACCCTGAATAGGTGGCTAGATAATTCAACGCGAGCTATGTGCCCGGGGATAGTGTATTGTTGCGGACCATTCATCAGGAAATATCATATGCAACAACGCAAAAACTCAAAAAACAATCGCAACTACCTCATCAAATGTACCTGCCCTAGCTGCACCAACCAATCAGAACATAGTTACACCCGAGTCCAGAAAGGCTCTGCGCTGATGTGCCCTCACTGTAGTAAGATTTTCACTCAAGACAAACTTCCCACCGCTTAGGCTTTACATCATCATAATCTCTGGTAATGCATCCACTGCTGCGCTCGTATAGATTAGAGAAGTAAGCCCATTAGGCAATGAGGCCGATGAATACCTGTTAGACGGGTCTCGGCTTACTGGCAGAAAATTAACGTTCTGGCATCGGCAAGATAAAAGGCCTGCCGCAATGGAAGGCCTTTAGGGGGTTATGCAGTATGTGTGGTGCCGGGTGCCTCCCGGTAAGTCGCCGCCAGTCCACAGACGACTCGCAATGCGCAAAAAAACATATCAGACTGGCAATGCCCCTCCGCATAGGGGGATTCACCACACCAGAAATTTAACATTCAGTCTTTCTGGTTTCAATACTCTGCTTGTCTGAGGTATCGGCTCACCATAACCGCCCAGCCTGATGTTATCAGCGTGTAGCGGCTTGTTTTTCTCT
>OGZC01000390.1_pt1 | contig 25558 bp, 27 predicted proteins | sample 1576751 | NCBI WGS metagenome assembly OGZC01 (sample SAMEA3541486, study PRJEB24748) | human gut metagenome | biome: human gut; feature: human-associated habitat; material: faeces | place: China | collected 2012
TCAGGCGCAGGATGCCCTCGAGGATGGAGTTCCTGCTCTGCGGGTCCACGGCTACGGTGGGCTCGTCGAAGAAGATGAGCTCGGGCTTGTGTGCGATGCCGCAGGCAATGTTGAGGCGGCGCGCCAGTCCGCCCGAAAGCTTGCCGGGACGAAACTTGGTAAAGTCGCCCAGCCCGACAAAGTCGATCGCCTCGTCCACCAGCGCGCGGCGGCGCTTGCGGTCGTTAACGTAGAGGCTGCAGAAATAGTCGATGTTCTCGCGCACCGTGAGCTCGTCAAACACCGCCACCTGCTGCGGCACCTCGCCGATGCGGCGCTTGAGGTCGTAGCGGGCGGGCGTCATGGGCTCGCCGAACAGCTCGATGGTGCCTTTGTCGTAGGCGAGCAGCTGCAGGATACAGTTGATGGACGTGGTCTTGCCCGAGCCGTTGGGGCCCAGCAGGCCAAAGATCTCGCCGGGGGCGATGCTCAGGTTAAAGTGGTCGAGCGCAATAAGATCGTCATAGCGCTTGACGAGGTTTTCGACATGGACGATGTCTGTCATGAGGCGCCCCTTCTGTTGGTCGTGGCCCGGTACGATTGCATCATCGCAGGAGCGGGCGGCGCGCACCAGTGAGCTTTGTCACGAGTGCGAGGGGGGGGCGGAGGCGAAACCCCCGCTCGCACGAGCGATCGACGCCGATTTGCCGCGCAGGAGGAATGTCACGGTTGCGCAGGCGGCCCCTCCACCACGCGCAGCTTCGCGTACAATACCCGTATGAACAGGCTTTTCGACAAATCAATCGTTCTGGCGTGCTGTATTGCGGCCGCCACGGGTCTTGCTGTGGACGCTCGCCTGGTCGCGGCGTTTTGCCTTGGCGTTGTCATCGCCGCACTGGCCGAGGTCGCGCAGGGAGAACGCGCCCGTCGCGCCAGCGAGGCCGGCAGCTACGCCTACGTCATCGCGGCTGTCTTCGTGCCGCCGTTTGTGCCGTTCGCACCTCTCGCCCTCTATGACATCGCGCGACGCGTGCGCCGTGAACGCATCTGGCCCGCGCTGGCAATTGGCTCCATGTTTGCCTGCGCACTTGCCACGGACCTTCGCTGCGGCGCGCTCACCACCCGAACGCTGTTGCTAACCGCCATCCTTTCGGTCGCCGCCACGTTGCTGTCGCTGCGCACCGCGCAGCTGGAGCGCGAACAGGAACGCATGCGTCGCACCCGCGACAAGCTGCAAGAACGCGCCCTGGCACTCGAGGCACGCAACCGCGACCTCGCCGACCGCCAGGACTACGAAGTCGAGCTCGCGACGCTCGCCGAACGCGCCCGCATCGCGCGCGAGATCCACGATAACGTGGGCCACCAGCTCACGCGCGCTTCGCTTCAAACCGAAGCCCTGCGCGTGGTCCATGCCAACGAGCCCGGCGTTGCCGCCGATTTCGCCGACGTCAAATACACCGTTGACGAGGCGCTCCAGCTCGTGCGCGCCAGCGTCCACGCGCTCAACGACAACGCCGTCGACCTTTCCGTGCAGCTCGAACGCATCGTTGAAGGCGCGCGCTCGGACGGCGGTCCGCGGATTGAGCTTGAAGTTATGACCGAACATGCGCCCGCAAACGTCGCGAACTGCTTTGCGGCGGTCCTGCGCGAGGCGCTCTCCAACACCATGCGCCACGCCCATGCCAAAACCATTACCGTGCGGTGCATGGAGCATCCGTCGTTTTACCAGCTCATCGTTACCGATGATGTTTTTTGAGTGAACTCTAGTAGAACGCAAAAAAAGGAGATGACCATTTTGAAAAAAAGAAAGACCCGAGCCCAGCGCAGTAGATCCTTCCGCTGTCCGCATTGCGGGGCGCCCATGATCCTGAGACCTGCATCCGAAATCTATCATGATGCGAAATCTGACCGAAAGCTCTATGTATGTCACAACTATCCCGCCTGTAACACCTATGTTGCGGCACACCCGAATACTGACAAACCAATGGGTGTGCCGGCGAATGGGAATCTCCGGAACCTCCGTATTCAGGCTCATCGAAAGTTCGACCTTATCTGGAAGAACGGGATCATGACTCGTGAAGAAGCTTATCGCTGGTTCGCGGATTCATTCGGACTTAGCCTGCGTGACGCTCACATCGGCATGTGCAGTGAGTATCGATGCCGTGAGCTGATCCGCCTCTGCAATGAAGTACTTGCCAGAAACAACTGTGTCGCATAAAGGAGGTGCTCGACATGACTGATTATCAAGACGCCCTGGTGCTGGAGAATTTGGACCTGGTCAACTGGGTCATCCGCACGCGCATTTCCATTCCGAACCGTCCACTCCTGACCTATGATGACTTTTACGCCATTGGTTGCGAGGCTATCTGCAGAGCGGCGCTGAAGTATCAGCCGGATATGGGAGCTTTTGCACCTTTCGCCTGCCGGTACATTTACAATGCCATCGTAGATCACTGCCGCGCAATGAACTACCGGCTGGAAAGAAGTGTAGAGATCAGCGAAGATGAAAATGCCTCTCTTCTCGATATGCTGACTTGCACTTCTGTTGATTTTAATGAGACCGTAACGGATGCCACCGCTATGTCTGCGCTTGCTGCCTGTAAGGAGAAATACAATGGCGTCGCTCGAAAAGGTGTGGAAGCCATCGAGATGAAGCTGAAGGGCTATGAGGCCACGGAGATCGCAAAACACTATGATACGAGCGTAAATAACGTCAACGCATGGATCTCGCGTGCTCGCAGCAAGCTCCGTAACGAGCCAGCATTATTGGAAATCCTGTATTGAGTTGTTGTTCTTCGTCTCGTATCTTCGTAAGAAAGAACAGAATGGCTGAGGAGGAGAGCATTATGATGACATTCTATGCTGCCGCTGGCAGTTATCAGATTCGCAATGAAGACGGCAAAGATATGCCTTATATTATGCGGCTTGGGAAGCTCCAGCCAGTTTCTATTCCGGAGTTCAGTATCTGGAGTATGTTGCTGTGGGATGTCCTGACGCACGACGAGCTCCGCAAGAAATATTTTGAAAAGATGGAGGAAGTGAAATTGGATCCCTCCGGATTTGAGAAGGCACTCGAGATGCTCGTAAAGCGAAAGCTCATCATCAAAGGTGTTGGATACACCGGTGCGGATGCGCTCTACAACATGCTTTATGATACCTATGTCATACCGCTGCGGGGTGTTCAGGGTACACGGCGCTTGCTTAATATCGCAAAGCTGCTCAAGCAAGGTAAAGTCAACTTCTTTGAGGCCGTCTACCTCCTGCAGCCAGATAAGGGTACAGAAGCGGAACAGCGAATCATGAAGTTGGTTACCCAGACGCCGCTGAGCGTCCCTGAGCTGGTACGCTGCTTTGAAAACGATGTTCGAGATGTCAGCTCGGCCGACAAAGTGATTTCCGCCATTTATACGGAAGAATCTGACAACCAGGCGCGGCTAAACAACGCATGTAGCCTTTCAAATCATAGGCAGGATGTGCTGGAAGCAACCACAAACTTGTATTTGACACGCCAGGTCATTCTTGAACACGCATAGTATCACGGGCCGGAAAGGAGAGAATCTTTCCGGCCCTCATTTTGTCCTGCCATATCGGTAGAGAAAGGAGTATTCCATGAAAATGCCAAACCCTATCGCTATTCGTTTTGCCAAGCTGATATTCTCGATTCTGTCGATCACGGTTTTGGGAGTCATCTTTGCCATGATCTCACATGACCATAAGTTGCTTATTCTGTCCGCCGGTGTAGCGATTACGGGCGGTGTGAAGGCGTGTTCTTTCTACCGACAGGTGAGCAGGCAGCAGTACGAGTGTCTCGAGGGACTGCTTGTCCAAGAGCAGGTCAATATTCATAGAAAGCGCCACGCCATCGTTCTGGAGCTGGAGAATGGAAGCCACGTACAGCGGGTTCTGGATGGACGATATAAACTCAAAGCTGGAAGCTTATATCGATTTTACCTCAAAAAACCGACCAATGATCTCCCGAATCTCCCGGAGGCCCTTCAGCCGTCCTCGACTGTATTTGGCTTTGAAGAACTCTCTTTTTCTACAAGCAAGCAGATTTAGGTACTCTGGAATGTGCATCATAGGAATGCTATGCTTACAGTGTTCTTTATTAGATGTCTTCTCCTCAGGGAGCTTTTTAAGATGTGAGCCTGTGTCATTTACGCAGGCATATTAGACAGACTTGCGGATTGAAAGATTCAACCTGCGTCTGTCTTTTTCTATGCCAAGCAACAGCTGGCAACTTTTGAACCATGCACCGTAAGGTGTTTGGAATATTTTAAGCCGTAAGGCAGAAAGGAAAAGGATTATGCACGCAACCATCATTATGGAGGGCCGTCTGGTCACCGATCCGGAGATCAAGAGCGGAAAGAATGGAGACTACTGCACATTCCGATTTGTGGTCAACACAAAATATGGAAATCAGGACAACGCCTCTTTCTTCAACTGCACCGCAAGCGAGTACATCGCCAATCGGATGCAGAAGACCGGCATCAAGAAGGGCCGTCTGATCGAGATCATCGGTAATCTGAATCTGCGTCCCTACGAGACGGATGAGGGCATCCGTCAGATCTCTGCGGATGTCAGTGTCCTCGAGTGGCACTTTACTGGTTCAAAGCCGAAAGGCGATGAGGCGGACTCTTCGCAGGGTACGACAAAAACCGCACAGAAGAGCACCGGTAAGGTACGCCCGGAGCAGACGATTCCAAGTGGCGATGACGATGACGACCTCCCCCTCTGATCTGGACATACATATATGGGCTGTAAGTGTTGTGAATGCTTGCAGCCCATTTTGTTTTGTCCATTCCAAAATCTACATACGAAAGGACTGACTATTTGTGGCTGTCAAAAGCCGAATTGACGCATGGACCCTGCTGAGGGTTCTTGTTGTACCCTGTCTGTTTCTCTGCGCGATCTTCAAGCGCCCCATATTCCAATGGATCGCTTGCGCTGCGCTTTTTGTCTGGGTGTGTTTCGTGATCTCGAAGCTATTCCGCTCGCATAGAAAACACTGCAAAAAGATGCCCGCAGAGCAAAAGGCCTTTCCTGCGAAGCAGGAGACCAAACCGCTAACGGAGACTCCGCAAGAAGCAGATGATGATACCCGACTGAGCTTGCTCAGACAGGTCAATTATCGAATCATGGAGCAGCTGAAGCAGAGCTATCCCACAGTATCATGGCTTTGGGATACGCGTCCTTCATCGGAAGATATCAACAGAGGCTGTACGAAACGTATCAAGCTCTATCACTGTGACCCCTTCAATTTTGGGGAGGTGACACTGAGCGCGTCTGGGAAGCTGGAAATCGCGCTCATTCAGCTCGTGCCTCTTGCTGAAGCAGAGGTGCAGCCGAAGAGTGATGAAGATTTGGAGGAAAAGGACATTCTCTCTCGTAACGATGTGAAGCAATGGTACACGGAAACAGGTATTGCTCTACTCAGCGTATTGATCGATGAGCTGAATGTGCAAGGCCATAAGCGGCTTGTCATTCATGAAAATGGTGATGTCCTCGTTACCGTCGAGGGAAAGGAACAGACGGTAGATACCATCCCTGACTTTCCCCCTCGCCCCGCTTGGGACGATCTTTGTGTACTCGCTCGCGAAGACGATATCTCTGCAGAAGTGCGTGGCCAGGAACTTGCTGTGTCCTGGCCTTAATTGATCATGATGAGGTGTAATTATGGCAAAGACGAAGCTTTTCGAATCTTGGACTTTCCGACTCCAGCTCCCACCGCCTTTTGATGACCCAAAATACTCCGGAGCAAAACCGATGGGCTTTTCGCAGTACAACACTTCCAGTACCGCTCAGAAGGCTACACTCCACGCACCTACTCTTCGCGCCCTGCTGGCCTATGCAAAGCTGGTGAGCGCAACGGAGAATGGGCAGAGTGTGGATGACCTCGGTGCCATCGGTCATCAAGGCAATACCTACCGGATCAGCGAGTACCGATCTGCCAACAAGACCGATTGTGTCGTATTCAATCCAGTTACCGGCAAGTTCAGCGCGGTACAGATTGAGGACGGCTCGCAGGTTCTGAAGCCCTATTCTTTGGGCGCTGGTAATGGTTCTGGATCTGCCCTGCTATTCTGCCTGATGCCCGTTCTCAATGAAGATGATGAGTTCCGCCAGAAATTTCAGGAGTTCACCTCACATTACGAGAACGGTTGGGCTGATATGGACGCTGCGTTCGAATGTGCGCTTGTCCTCTGCGACAATGTCTATCGTCGAATTGAGAACAGCAAGCAGTTGGGTACGGATGGCGTCAAGATCTCCATTCCCACTACTGGCAATATCTCAGTCATCACACAGATGGCAATGGATAGCGGGAACTATGCGCCGACTGGTGCCTCTTATGGCAACTTCACCATCATGCAGCTGTCAGGTAACGCTACGGCAAAAGCCACCTCGTTTCAGAAGGAAGACTTTGTCGGAAAGTACGCCCTCTCTAATCGGATCCTCACAGATCGGGAGAAGGCAATGGTACCCACGCTGCCCGACTGGTACATCATTCCCAAAGAGGTCGTTCGCGTGTGCGAGCATGCCAAAGCAACGACGGCATCCAACCAGCCAATGCGAAACTTCCTGTTTCGCGGTGAGGCGGGTACCGGCAAGACTATGGGCGCACAGGCTATCGCTGCTGGCTTAAATCTGCCTTATACCCTGATGACCTGTAGTGCCAATACGGAGATTACCGACTTGGTTGGACAGTTTATTCCTGATACCAACGGCTTTCATGGCAGTACTCCTATCGAGGATCTCCCGAAGATCTCCGACATCACCATGCATCCGCCCAGTGTCTATATGATGCTGACCGGCGAATACGATGAGTCCAAGACGGAAGATGATGTGCTGCAGAAACTCATTGAGATCGCCGTTGGCAATCTCATGGAGAAAGAGGATCCTGCTGGCCAGCGCATCCGTTATGTGGATACGCCTCTCGTTGAGGCGATTAGGCATGGGTATGTCTGTGAGCTGCAGGAACCTTCCTGTATCGCGAATCCAGGTGTCTTAGTCGGCTTGAATTCCTTGCTGGACAACTGCCAGGTAATTACTCTGCCGACTGGTGAGCGTGTGCGACGCCATCCGGATACAGTCATTGTCGTTACGACAAACTCTGACTACTCCGGCTGTCGCGACATGAACCAGAGCGTGATCTCCCGAATGGATCTGATCTACGACATGGAAGCGCCTGATTTGAACACGATGGTCAAGCGCGTGATGAATGTCACCGGATTTACCGATGAGCAGGAAGCGACAAAGATGGCCATTGTCGTGCGCGATATTGCAGAGCGTTGCCGTCAAACGATGATCACGGACGGCAGCTGCGGTATGCGTGAATTCAAGAGTTGGGTGCTCTCCACGATGGTGACGAATGATCCTTATGAGTCAGCCTTATCTACGATCATCTCTTCCGCTTCAGCGGATCCGGATAATCGTGCTGAGCTGATCTCCGCTTGCCTTGAACCCCAGTATTCCAAAACGATTTGATGAAAGAGGTGTGATTTGATGAGAATTGATCGAGAGTACTTTATCCGTTTTGCTGTCGCTGTCGCGCTAGCATGCTACGACCTGCCTACTGACCGAGCAATGACCTCTGAGGAGGCGGCGCAGCTCGTGAAGTGGGTCATTGACATGGCACTCGGGCCTGACGCATCGAATGTCCAGGTGGAGCCTATGGAGAACTATCCTGCTTCCAGCAAGATGCCGCTTATTATCAGCATGGCTGGTGTGCAGCAGCATCTCTTTTGGTTCTACCCGCAGCAGTCCTTTGAGGAAATGTGCGATGCACTCTCCGCGATGCTCGGCGAGATCCCTATCAGCTGCGATAGTATCCCGGCATGATGGGAGGCTGTGCATATGAGAACATCCCACCGCCAGATCCGAAAGAGGATCCTCGACGCCAAGAGCAAGATCACCGACGAGGAGTTCTTCTCCTCCAGGGCCTATAACGGGTATTTGACGGATCTTGCGGAAGCAGCGACAAAACGCTATAAGCGTCCGCTGCGTGTGCGAGTCGTTGCAGATCATGATGATGAGACCGTTGCCTTTACGGATTACCACGGAATCTACATCAATGCCTGTAACCACATCACCTGGAGCTTTCCTTCGAGGCTCCTTCGTTCCATGAGTCTTGAAGGCCTGAATGCGCATGAGTGCGGTCACAACCTGTTCACCGACGAGCGCGTTTGGCATAGCTACTTCGCCGGACTCGCTAAAGGCAAATTCTATCCGAAGATGCCGGATGGTCTGGACAGTATGCAAAAGCTCTATGCGAAAGACATCCTTGAGGCGCTTACAGACGATACAGACACAGTCCCCATGCAGGTCATCATGTGCACAGCACATGCGCTGAGCAACATCTTAGAAGACGGATATGTGGATGCCAGGTACTCATATGAGTTTCCTGGCTCCCCCGCTAAAGGGATCGCGCTCAATAACCTACGCTATGCGGATACCATGCCGGAGATCACGGAGATGATCAATCGCAAGTACTATGACCATTCGATCGTAGTCAATCTCCTAATCCAGTATGTCAGGGCGCATGAGGTCAACAACCTATCCGGTTACACCGGCGAGTTCATCGACAAGCTGTATGAGTATATCCCCTGGATCGATGAGTCTGTCTATGATGACGATGCCAGATCCCGCTGTGAGGCTGCCAATAGGATCCTTGTGGATCTTTGGCCCATGATGCAGCGCTGCTTCGACGCTCTGCGCGATAAACAGAAGCAAGCCCAGCAGCAGGCGCAGCAATCCTCCCAGCAAACCGCAAAAGGCGGTTCCGGGAGTGGTTCTGGACAGCCCGGAAGCGGCGATGATGACAATGATAGCAGCCAGCAGGGACAACAGGCGGTTGAGGAAGACCTCTCCAGCCAACTTCCGAAAGCGGCAGCAAACTTCACCATCAAAACCAAGCCGGTTCCCAGTAACGGCACCTTTACCCCCAATCCCGGCCAGATGAATGCGGTTCGGGCACAGGTTGAGCGTGTGATTGCTGAGGAGACAAGCCGTATTGCCGCCCATCTGACGAATGGCATCACAAGTAGTGGAAATGGTGGCGTTGACCAGAACAATGAGTATGAAGGCAACGATTATGAGCATGCAGCTGATGACATTGAGCGTCTCTTATCCTCCATGGCGGAGGAAAAGGTGACAGAGGAATTGGAAGAAGAACTATCTGAGGAACTGCAGCGAGAGGCGGATGCCATCCGATATGGTAACGCGCATCGCAACATCCATGTGACCGTCAGTCGTATGGCGCATGTGGATCAGAACCTCATCGACAGCTATAACCGTGTAGCTCCGGAGCTTTTAATGCTCTCCAAACGATTGCAGCGTAGTGTCAGTTCCGCTCTCCGCGATCGGCGGCAGGGCGGGAAGCAGACAGGACTCCTGATTGGGAAACGACTTAATCAGCATGCGCTCTATCGGAACGATGGCCGCATCTTCTATAATTCCCGACTCCCGACGGAGCCGATCAACCTTTCCGTTGGCCTGCTCATCGACGAGAGTGGCTCCATGTGTTCAAATGACCGCATTACCAGAGCCAGAGCAACTGCCATTGTGATCCAGGACTTCTGCGAGTCGCTTGGTATCCCGCTGCTGGTTGTTGGTCATACCGCCTGGAGCTCACATGTTGAACTGTTTTCCTACTCGGATTTCGATACCTACGATAAGAATAACCGCTATCGGCTAATGGACATGAGTGCCAGAGACTGTAACCGCGACGGCGCTGCGTTGCGCTTTGTGGCGGAAAAACTCTCTAAGCAGACATCTGAGGTGAAAATCCTCATGATCATCTGCGATGGGCAGCCAAATGATGACGGTTACTCCGGATCTGCAGCAGAAGCTGATCTGCGTGGGATCAAACTGGAGTATGCGCGAAAAGGTGTCAAAATCTACGCGGCAGCCATTGGTGAAGACCGCCCGCGAATTGAGCGGATCTATGGTGATGGCTATTTGGACATCACCAATCTCCAAGAACTGCCGGTGATGCTGACGAACCTGATCGTGCGTAGCCTCCCACACTAAAGGAGGAAGAAATGTGAAGAAACCCGTGGATTTCGACTGGTATTGCAAGACCAAGAAAGACGTAATCAATAATGCCGCCTACGAACTCATCGTAGCCCTGACAGCCAAATCGGCGCCGCCGAGGAAGTTCGAGTTATCCATTCCTCAACGGGACGATGAGATGATTGCCAATGTTGTAGAGGGCGCTATCAACGCGGTAGAAGCTCAGATCGGCTATTACTGCCATCCATTCTATCAGGAAGCAGACATGCTCCCGTGCTACCTCGGCAATCGTTGTGATAATCCACACTGTATCTTCAAGGATGCCTCCGGGCGGCCTAAGGTGCAGCCTTCCGAACGGGAAGAAGATCCTGAGGAAGGGGGTGATGACGATGGCTGATGAGAAGCGCTACTTTTCTGTCAAGGACATGTTTGAGCAGGCGGTCACGCGGGCAAAGACGGATCCTCGATATGAAGAGTACAGCAAGATCTGTGAGCTGGACTATGGCCTGCTCTGCAGCACATGCAAGTACGACAAGCTGTACAGGTGCGAGTTCGATGTGGTAGGCGAAGTGACCTACGGCAGCAGCGAGGGTATCTACGGAGATATCTTCCTGTATGGCAACTGGTCCAAAGAGCGGGATGACCCGTTCAAAAGCCGCGCCCGCGTCTATGTGCTCAAGACCTTGAAGCAGGACAAGGAGTCGTACTTGGCAGTGGGAATGCTGGTCAACCTCATTTGCTACTACGCAAATGAATTCGTAGCCACACATCTCGACCGATTTGATTGAGGAGGAACAAATGCATAGTAGAATTATTGAACTGGGCAATGCGCCCATTTTACCTGATGACCGTATGGGAGAGTGCAGTGTGCCGGAATGGTTCTACCACTCGATTGCGGACTACACGAATGCGGAAACGGACCGGGATGAAGACCTGAAATGGTTCCTGGAAATCGTTGCCCACATCGTGGATGTCGCTGAGGATGGAGAGAGCTTTACGTTCAAGCCGAATGCCAAGAAGAAGTACTTCCACAGACAGTACTACGCCTTCCTGGATAAAGCGAGAGAGCTGACAGGCATCTCAATCGAAGCCTTCTGTGCTGAGACCCCTTACGACATTGGCATGGCCATGTATAAGCTGAATGAAGCCTACCAGGATAAGTTCAGTTTCTACATCTACTACCAAGATGAATTGAAAACACTGGATGAATGGATTCGCGAGACTGATCTCAGCGGGTCCTTTTATTTTGGTGGGACACTCGACTATCACTTTTGAGAAGAGGAGCAGCGCATTATGGGAACCTATACCGATTTTACAGGTGCCATCCGCATTACCCCTTGTCTGAAAGATCCGTTGGCGGGAAGATTTCGTCAGTTTCTCAGCATCCGGCATATGAAGCGGGATGTCAAAATACTGGAAGCCCTTTTCCCAACATTGGAAGAGCGCAAAGCAGTCACGCTGTTTGGCGATGAAAATTTTGGAGAGGATGGTGCATTCTTCCTGCCCATCCATACGAGGGATCTCACGCGCCGCATCTGTTTGCACGAACGCTATGCGGAAGGGCTCACAGATGAGCGTGACATGAATATGACGCCCGGCCCCTGTCCGAGCCTTTATTGTGATCTGGAGCTTCGGAACGATCCTGACAACGGACACTCCTATCTTGGGTGGAATGAGGCTGAAAAGGCCTACTACATCACGGATTGGATCGGGTGCATTGCTGAGTGGCTCTCGAAGCTTGGCTATCACCTCGATGGCAAGATGTTCGCTGTGGTCGAGGGCGGCATGTCCTACTACACGATCACGGTGGATGGCGACAAAGTGACTTCTGAGGAATTCATTCCGGACGCAACCTATGTGGATGAATTCTACGCATGTGAAGAAAGTGAGGATACCTGAAAATGGAAGATAATCGCATTCAAAACCAGATCGCGATCTACATGACCAACAAGAAGCTCTGCGAGTTTACGGACAAGCTCAAGCCGGCACCGATCGAGTACTATGCTCATATGCATGCCCAGGGCGAGGAGCAGGCAGGAAAGTATCGTGCAGTGGATGATTTTTATGATGGAACGGTGGCAGCAGCCTGTGGCGGTACAACGACGATCGTGGATCACATGGCGTTCGGCCCGAAGGGATGCAGCCTGTGGCATCAGGTGGAAGAATATCATCGTCTGGCAGATGGGAAATCAGTCATTGATTATGGATTTCATGGGGTGATCCAGCATGTCAATGCATCCATACTGGGGGAGATGAAAGAGATTGCCGAAAATGATGGAATTACAAGTTTTAAGGTATATACGACATATGATGACATGCTGACTGATGAAGAGATTTTCCAAGTACTCAAAGAAGCAAAAAAGGACGGGATAGTGATCGCAGTGCACTGTGAGAATGATGGTGTGATCAATTATCTTAGGAAGACATACCGGGAGTCAGGATGTACAGAGCCAAAGTATCATCCGCTCAGCAGACCGGCGCGCTGTGAAGCAGAGGCAGTGGACCGTCTGCTGCATCTGGCAGCCATGGCAGGTGATGCACCGCTGTATATTGTACATTTGTCCAGCAAAGAAGGGCTGATGGAGGTTATGAAAGCGCGGGCATCCCGTCAGAAGAATTTTGTAGTGGAAACATGTACGCAATATCTGACTCTCACGGATGAGATGTATGAAGATCCTAAGGAAGGGCTGAAAGCGATCATGTCTCCGCCGCTTCGCAAAAAAGAGGATCAGGATGCATTATGGCAGGCATTAAAGGATGGTGTGATCGATGTTGTGGCAACAGATCACTGCCCGTTTCACTTTGGGAAAGAAAAGCAGGCAGGAGCGCAGGATTTTACAGCCTGTCCAAACGGTGCACCGGGAGTTGAAGAGCGGATGCGCATTTTGTTTTCTGAGGGTGTGATGAAAGGCAGGATCACACTGCCGCAGATGGTGCATTATCTGTGTACGAATCCTAGTCGGATGTATGGATTATATCCGCAGAAGGGAACTCTGCTGCCTGGATCCGATGCGGATCTGATTCTCTTAAATCCGGAGAAAGAGCGCATACTGACACATGCGGATATGCATAGTGCAGTAGATTATACCTGTTATGAGGGGATGGCAGTGAAAGGTGAGATTGAACTGGTCATGCAGAGAGGGCATGTGATCGTGAAAGAGAATCAGTTCTTAGGTAAAAAAGGGGACGGGAAATATCTGAAACGGCATAAGAGTGCATTGGCAGAATAAAGAAAAGGATGGACAGTGATGGAATTTACAATTAGAAATATGATGGAACAGGATAAACAGGAAGTATTGGATATGATGCGGGTATTTTACGCATCTCCCGCAGTGCAGAGTAATGGATCGGATGAGATTTTTGAGAATGATATCCGAACATGCATAGAAGGGAGTCCATATCTGGAAGGATATGTATTTGAAAATGACGGGCAGCTTTTGGGATATGCCATGGCAGCCAAGAGTTTTTCCACAGAGTTTGGAAAGCAGTGTGTCTGGATCGAAGATCTGTATATGAAGCCGGAAAGCAGAGGACTTGGTATCGGAAGTAAGTTTTTTGAATATATAGAAGAGAAGTATGCAGACGTGGTGGTTCGCCTGGAAGTGGAAGAAGAAAATGAAAGAGCAGTTCATGTCTATAAAAAAGCAGGATATGAAGTACTGCCATATATGGAGATGATACATAAATAACAGAGAAGACCTGAAAGTGGAAGTGATATGTGCCCTTTCGGGTCTTTTTTAGTTGTTTGTTTTGCACTGAAATGATATAATTGAAATATAATTTTAGTGCAAAATGCTCAATATTAATTTGGGCGAAAGATGTCGTAAGACAGGAGGTGCAAAAACATTGAAATGCGATGAAAAGCTAGTCAGACTGGAAGAGACCTATGGGGATTGGGTGAAGCAGGAAAAAGAAAACTGCAGGCTGAGTTCCGGGGCGATGACGAAAGAACTGTATCCGTATCGGGCATTGTTTTCTCCGATTCAGGTGAATAGGACCATGATCAAAAACCGTGTGGTAATGGGACCGATGGGGAACCTGAATATGTGTGAGGAGTCAGGCCGTCCCAATGACAAGATGCTTCAGTACTTTTTTGCCCGTGCAAAGGGCGGAACCGGGCTTCTGACAACAGGGCTGATCCCGGTCAGCCATGGAATAGACCCGACAGTGACCGAGGTGGATGATCTGTCGTTGTTTCCGAGGATCGATCATGCGAGAACAGTGTTTGCAGGATGGAGAGATCTTACACAGGGGGTGCATGCTTATGGAAGTAAGATTTTTATCCAGATTACACCAGGTCTTGGAAGAGTCGGGCCTCCGACTTGTGTGATGACAAAACATAAGATTCCGGTTTCTGCGTCCGTGAATCCGAGCTTTTATATTCCGCAGCTTCCATGTATTCCGCTGACGGATGCAAATTTGAAAAAAATTGTAAAAAACTGTGGGCAGGCGGCAGCAGATGCCAAAGAGATGGGGTTAGACGGTATCTATCTGCATGGGCATGAAGGATATCTGCTGGAACAGATGACAAATCCGGCATTTAACAGAAGACAGATAGGACGCTATAAAGATTATGAAATGTTTGGGTTGGATATCATCCGTGAGATTCGAAAGAGAGCGGGAGATTCCTTCCCGATCATGTACCGGATCGACCTGTCGCTGGCATTGAATGAGACCTATCAGGATCGGATGAATGAAGTCAGCAGTTTGAAGCGGTTTAAAAATGGAAGAACGATCAAGGATACTCTGCATTATATGGCAAAGCTGGTCCGTGCAGGAGTGGATCTGTTTGATGTGGATCTGGGCTGCTATGACAACTGGTGGCTGCCGCATCCGCCGGAGGGAATGCCTGCTGGCTGCTTCCTTGATATGTCCAGAATCGCGAAGGAATTTTTCCGCAGAAATAATATCAAATCCAATGCCGGAGTAGATGTGCCGGTTGTTGCAGTCGGAAAACTGGGGTATCCGGATATTGCAGAGAAAGCAATCCGGGATGGAGACTGCGATATGGTGATGCTTGCAAGACCGCTGCTCGCAGATCCGGATTGGTGCAGCAAGGCATTTGCAGGAAATGTAGAAGAAATCAGACCGTGTATCGGCTGTCAGGAAGGCTGCGTTAACGAGTTTATCCTGGGTGGTCATCCACAGTGTGCTGTGAATCCAAGAACTGGTTTTGAAGAACGATTTCCTGAGTCCTTTACACCGGCTGAGAAAAAGAAACAGATTGCCGTTGTAGGAGGAGGCCCGGCAGGAGTTACCTTTGCGCTGATCGCAGCAAAACGGGGACACCATGTCACGTTGTATGAAAAATCAGAGAAATTAGGCGGAAAGATTGCAGTTGGAAGCATTCCGAAGATTAAGTTCGACCTGCGCAATTATCTTGCATATCTTGAAAAACAGATGGAGCTTTGTCAGGAGCGATATCAGCTGGAAGTACATAGGAATACAACTGTGACAACAGAACTTTTGAAAGAAAAAGCATATGATTCCGTTATTTTTGCGTATGGAACAAAGGAAATTTTCCCTCCGTTTGAAGGCAGGGAAGAGGCGAATCTGATCCTTGGAACGGAGCTTTTGGAGCATCCGGAAAAGGCAGAAGGTGCAGAAAATATCTTGATCGTAGGCGGTGGAGTGGTAGGCTGTGAGACGGCGCACTGGCTGGCGAATGAATATGGAAAACATGTTACGGTTCTGGAAATGATGCCGCATTTTATGACGGGAGTCTGCACTGCAAATAGAGGACATTTACTGCATTATCTGGAAAAAGCAGGGGTGCAGCTGTTTAACTGTACGAAAGTCAAAGCACTTGCCAAAGATGGTGTTTATGTAGAACAGAATCAGTCTTCTACCGTGCCGGATCCTTATAATACCTGGCAGCCACTGCTTCCTCCGAATATTCCGAATCCGATGGAGAAGACGATCAAGGAAGAGATTGTTGAGAAAAAGATTCCGGCAGATCTGATCGTGTTGGCAATGGGCGGAAAAGCGGATGAGACCTTTTTCTTCGAAGCAGGGGAAGAACATCTGGCAAAAGAAATGTACAACATCGGTGACAGCAGCCGTGCGGGAAGAGTACTGGAAGCGGTGCGTGGTGCATATCACCTTGCGGTGCGGATTTAAAGGAAAGGAAAAACGGTATGAGCAGAGAGACAAAAATTATTGCATTGACCGGAAAAGGGGGTGTGGGAAAAACTTCTATTTCCGCAGCTCTTGTAAAGCTTCTGGTTGAGGAATTTCCGGAGAAAAAGATCCTTGCCATTGATGTAGATCCGGCGATTGGTCTGGCTACAGCACTGGGAATTGAGCCGGAACTGACGCTGGATGACATTCGAAACGAAATTGTTGCGAATGTGGAGGATGGAAATACAAAGGAAGCAATGGAATTGTTGTCTGAGTCCAGGTATAAGATCGCAGAGGCAATCGTCGAAAAAGAAGGTTTTGCGTTTCTTGCAATCGGACGTCCGGAGTCAGCCGGATGTTATTGCCGCATCAATTCATATTTAAAAGAAGTGATCACGATGATCTCAGAGCAGTTTGATTATGTGGTCATTGACGGAGAGGCAGGCATTGAGCAGATCAACCGCCGTGTAATGGAGAAAGTGACCCATCTGCTTTTGATCTCGGATACCAGCAAAAAGGGATTGGAAGTCATCAAGACAATTGAAAATGTTGCAATGGAGCTGGTGAAATATGACCGCATCGGTCTGATCGTGAACCGGGTGGAGGACCCGGCGATGATCGAAAGACTGGATACCAGAGGTCTGGAGCTTTTGGCAGCGATCCCGTCAGACAAAAAACTGGCATTGTATGATTTTGAAGGACGCAGCATTATGGAGCTTCCAGAAGAATCACCTGTGGTAGTCAATGTGCGGGATGCAATGCAGAAGTTCGGCATTCTGCCGTAAGTGTCAGGAGGGCTGTTATGAAAGATCTAAAACATATGATCTATTTTGAAAAGTTACTGGACAGTGCCTGTAACGATCTGGTCCGGGAAGCGCAGAAGGAGAACCGGGTCGCTGTTGGGTACACCTGTTTTCATATCCCGGAAGTGCTGCTGAATCTGGATCACTGTTTTTCTGTCAGACTACGGGCTCCGTATATGGGTTCTACAGAGATTGCAACGTATTATCTGGCAAGCAGTGCCTGCGAATTTTCCAGAGCATTGCTGGAACGGGCGATCGAGGGCGGATTTCAGTTTCTGGATGCGATTGCCGGGGTTGATATCTGTGAATGCATGAACCGGTGTTACGAAAATATGGAACTGCTGGAGATCCAGGGGAAAGAGAAAAAGAATTTCTTTATCAGCTATGTGGATGTGCCGGGAAAAGATGAAGAGATCACGGTGGAGCATGTGGTAGAGCAGCTGCGAAGAAAGGTGCTGGAACCGCTGCATGAACGGTATGGAACGGATATATCCGATGCGGCGATGAGAAAAGCTGTGGAGAAGCATAATGAGATCTGCAGGATCATTTCTGAGATGGGAGAAATGCGAAAAGCAGAAAATCCGGTGATCACAGGCGCAGAATTTCACAAGATTGTTCTTGCAACCTATGTCTGTCCAAAAGATCTGATCCTGGATAAATTGTATGAAACACTGGAGGAACTCAAACACAGGGAGCCGGATAAAAAATCAAAATTCCGTGCAAGAGTTGTGATCGTGGGCGGAGAGATCGATGATCCGGATATGATCCAACTGGTGGAAGACAGCGGTGCTTATGTTGCCGCAGACCGGTTCTGCTATGGATCGATCCCGGGCCGTCAGGAAATTGTATTAAATGATACGGAGGATGTGCTCACTCAGATTGTGCGGATCAATATTGATCAGACCTCCTGTCCGAGGTATGTCACGCCAAATAAGATCAAGTACAGACAGGATCAGGCGGCGAAACTGGTGGAGGAATATCATGCAGACGGTATTATTTATGAGCAGATGAAATTCTGTTCCTACTGGTCTTTTGAGAGAACACTGCAGAGTCATGTTCTTGCCGAAGAATATAAGATACCGACCTTATCAATTGACCGGCCGTATCAGGCAAAATCAAGCGGACAGCTTCGAACCCGGGTACAGGCATTTGTGGAGAGTCTGGAAATCAAGAAGATCAAAGCGCGCAGAGAGGAGGCCGGAAAATGAGACGAGGAACAAAAATCCAGAAGTTGAAACAAGCACTTCCGGGGATTGTAAAGGATGTCAGGCATTATGCAAAACCAAGGGTAAAGCTGCATAATGAAGGGCTTGGAGATTACTATACGGAAGGGTACCGTTCTCTGAACCAGAGGGAGTGGAAAGGGGTAAGAGATACAGCGTATGATTTTGCCTCCTGGCTGAAGGTATATGGATATATGGCAGTGACACTTGGAAAGCATCCGGTGGCTCTGACGAAATCTTTTGTGCGTTACCCGTGGATGGCTTCTTATCTGACGGTGGCGAATATGCTGGATCGCCATAAGCTGGGGCTGCGCGGAAAACAGCTCCGTTATACGCAGGAACAGTTTTACGGAGTGGTACATAACTCGGTAGATGTGATCGCCAAGATCATTGAACGAGATGAGAATCTCAATTCACCAAATAATAAACGGGCTGCAAAATTACGTGCAAAGACGGTGATGTTTGACGAGATGACCCCGTCGATCATTATGGCAGGTTTTCCGATGCTGGACTGGATCGATATTGCCATGTCACCGGTCTGCCTGCCTGGAGAGGTGGACCAGAATGCAAATATTATGTACGTAGATGCAGCAGAGCGTATGGGGCTTGCAGCTGATGTGTGTCCTCTTCCGTCCGCTGAAGTTGGATGTGCGATCGTGGATGATTATCCGCAGGTAGGAAGTTCTTTTATCACAAGTTCTATGCCGTGTGACGGATCTCTCGGCGCGGCTCTGTTTATGGATCGCTATATGAAAAAACTGCCGAGCTTTACGTTGACCCCGCCGCAGCGGTTTAATGAACCGGAGACGAATGCTTATGCAGTAAAAGATCTGAAAAACTGTATCCGTTTTATTGAAGAAACTTACCATGTGAAATGGGACTGGGATGCATTCTGGGAAAAGGCAGAGGAATATAATAAGACAACGCAGTGTATGCTGGATAAATGGGATGTAAACTGTACCCCATATCCGCAGGTGATAGGAAGTGCGCTGTCCCTGCAGAGGGAATATGAATTCCAGACTGCGGCCTGTCTAGATCCGTTTATGACAAAGCAGGATGAAAAAGTGACAAAGATGATGCTCAAAGGATATGAAAAGGACCGGGAAGCAGACAGAAGAGATTATAAATACCGTGCGATCGTATGGTGCTGTCCGGCACATTATTATACACATTTTACGACCTGGGCAGAACATACATGGGGAATCCGTACACTGGTCGATATGGAAAGTATGTTGAGCTATCATTTCTATCACATCGGAGATAAAGAACAAGCACTTACAGATATGGCAATGGCATACGAGCGGATGATGATGCGTTCGCACAGCAATGGCGGATATGTCAATGCATTGGATGAATGTTGGAAAATGTGTGAGAAATTTAATGCGAATATTGTGATCATGTACGATCATGTTTCCTGCAAAAACTTTGGCGGTCTTCACGGATTGTTTGAAGATCAGGCAAGAGAGCGGGGTATTCATCTGATCTGGGTACAGCATGACCTGATGGATCCGAGAACTGTGTCCAGAAAAGCAATGCGCGATGCAGTGAACAAATATATGTTAACGGTATTCAGAGAAGAACCACTGGATCCGACCTATCTGGATTACAGTGATGAACTGACCTGGTAAGGAGGGAAAAAGATGAAATATTTCGGGGGATGTGATGTAGGTTCGACCTATACGAAAACGGTGATTTTGGATGAAAACGGGGCAATCGTTGCAGCAAATACGATCAAGAGTAAGATCAACAGTGCGCAGAGCGCCAAGGCAGGGCTGGATCAGGCGATCGCGGATGCCGGTCTGAAGGAGATTTCCGATCTGACGTATCTGATCGGAACCGGATACGGGCGAAACAAAGTACCGCAGGCAGATGAAAATATTTCCGAGATCAGCTGTCATGCAATGGGTGTGCATGTGACAGATCCGTCGGTGCGGGCGATCATTGATATCGGCGGACAGGATGTAAAAGGAATTGCGGTTGATACGGACGGAACGGTGAAAACATTTGCGATGAATGACAAATGTGCGGCCGGTACAGGGCGTTTCTTTGAATCCATGGCGAATGCGTTCGAGATGTCTCTGGAAGAATTTTCGAAGCTGAGTCTTACAGCGGAAAATGTGATTCCGATCACGGCACAGTGTACGGTATTTGCAGAGTCTGAGGTTATCACACTGGTCGGAGAAGGAAAACCGCAGAATGAAATTGCGGCAGGAATTCAGCAGGCAGTTGCAAAACGCTGTTTTGTAATGGCGAAAAAAGCCGGAGCGAAAGATGCGATCACACTGACGGGCGGATGTGCGAAAAATCAAGGATTAAAAGCAGCGATTGAGAAGGTGCTCCGTATGAAGGTCATAGAACTTAAGATCGATCCACAGCTGATGGGTGCGCTCGGAGCGGCAGAATATGCGAGACAAAAGGGATTAGACTTATAAGGAAGGGGCGATCCGGATGAAAAAAACAGTCAGATTTTTTGCAAAAGTGTTTCTTGCCGTGAGTGCAGTGACAGCGGTTTTGTTTACCATCTATATGACCAATGCAGATTCCAAGCTGATCGAATTTATTTATGACAAGCTGCTTCATTATCATGAGACGAAAAAAGTAGAGGATCACATTTAGTTATGCAGGTATATGATAAAGTTATTGAGAAGACAAGAGAATTACTGAAGCCTTTTCCGGCAAAAGAGTTGAACAGAAATCATGCAAAATCATGGAATTTACTGAAAGAGAATGAATTTCTTCTCCAAAAAGAAGTAGCATTTGAACTGGGAATCCGTTCTCAGCCTTCTACCTGCTATCAGGCAGTGACCTCTTCAAAAGAACTGATTTCGGAAGATCAGATCCTTTTATATGGACCGGATCTTCCGGAAATCAAAAAAAGTGTCCCGTTTACCAGGATCACATGGATTCAGATAGATCCGATTGAAGACCAGGATAAAGCGTACCAGCGGATCAAAAAGCTGGAATTTGCAAAATTTAAGATCATTCCGGAAGGGTATATGATGCTGTCGTCCAGCATGGATCAAAAAGAGCAGGTTCGAGTGAGTAAAAAAGCAGTCAAAAAAGGATTGGATTTTGCAACGGTCGGCAATCTGATGATTCAGAGATATAAGGAAGAATTTCAGGCAAAGCATGTCCAGATTCTGTTTATCACACGGGAGCTTCCGGTGATGGACCAGCTCATCGCACAGGGGAAAAAGGTGGATGAGATCACAAATGCATTTGACCATATTTTGAAAAATATTATTCTGGATTGCGATCTGTGTCCGTTGCATCCGATCTGCGATGATGTAGAGGAACTGCGGCAGATACATTTTGCCAGAAAGTAAGAGAATGTCCCGTAGAAATCAAGTAACTTCTGCGGGACATAATAAAGCGTGTAGTATAGAGGAAATACATCAAACTCTCAGACATTGTCTGTGTGACAATTCATGTGTCTGGAACATGGTTTCTAAACAGTTCAAATTCAAAGGCAGTTTCGCTGACTCTTCAGTTTTGATGAAAGAAAAATAGTTATCTAAAGAGGAAATAGGTACTATTGAACTAATTTATATAGTATTATAATGTGTTAAAAAGTCCGAAAACAGTTTGAAATGTTTACATATTTACAAAGTTACAAAAAAGTAACCGCAATCCTTTGGCTGAGGGGCGGTTACTTTTTTGATTGATTAATATATGCAATCAGAATCGTTACAATAATACTAAGTATCATTAGTACGATGGAGAGCATTTCAAAATCGCTCATAAGTCAAGCCCTCCTTTCCCAGATTTCCTGCATGCAAGATTTCTATGTAATCAGAGGGTTCAGTCCCCCTGTTGAAGGACTAACCGCCTACCATTCTCATGTAGTGCCTTGTCTTATTTTAATAAATCGGTTGCCTTGTGGCAAGATATAGACTATTATTGTGCAGAAATTCTTACAATAGAATATAAATGGAATTAGAGCAAGTAACATTTGAAAGACGTGGACAAACAAGAAGTTCTGTCAAGAGTATAAGTAAATGATGCAACTCTTGACAGGGCTTTTTTATATCTGGTCAGAGGAATACGGCAAATAAGAGTGTCTGTCAAAGATTCTTTGCGCGTCTTTTGGGGGCAGTGCAGAGGCCTTGAAAGTTCCTCGATTGAAATCGCAGGAAATTTGTGATAAAATTGAGAAGATTTAACAGATTTACAAGGGCATACAGATGTCCATAAATATGGAGGTTTAAGGAAGATGGAACAGTATAAACAGGAATTTATTGAGTTTCTGACAATGCTTTTCCATAAGTTGTTATAACTCCTTAAAACCTTGTATTTACTAGTGTTCTGCGAGATTTTGAAAAACAGTAAAGTGATATAATATATCATAAAATGGTGTAGTTTGATGCGAAAATGGTGTATTAAATGGTGTAGTAAATCGGAAAGAATTATTAAATAGAGAAATAAAAAGAAATAAGAGATTATCGTTAATAAATATGATAATCTCTTTTTTAGAATTGTATATTGTTAATAATGTAATCTAAAAATAGAAGTGATACTGTCGCTGTCTTTATTGTGCAAGACGTGTATACCTTTTTACCTTGTTCGTTCATTTCAAAATCAGCGTTCCGTAGGATGCCCGAAGCATCGGTGTACCTAACAGGGCGGTGGGATGTTCGGGCAAGCGTACTACTTCTATCAATTGCAAGTCAGCCAATATATTTTCACCTATATAAAAAGAAGCCCTCTTGCATAAGCGTTTAGGCTTCTATAAAAATATCAAATTATTTCCGTTTCCTTAAGATGGTTGCAAGTGCAACTCCGAGTGAAGCAAGTCCTGCACCTGCAACTGGAAGTGCAGAAGATGTGTCACCAGTTTTTGGTGCTTTTGTTTCGGAAGATACCTTATTATTTTTATTTGTATTGTTCTGCTGTGTCTGAGAGTTCTGATTGTTGTTAGTGTTCGGTTTCTCTGGCTGTTCTGGTTTCTCTGGCTGTTCTGGTTTCTCTGGCTGTTCTGGTGCTGTCTCAGTGTATGTCATTGTACCTGCTGGGAAAATTGCAAGACCGAAATCAGCTGAACTGAACTGCAACGCGAAATCAATCTTTACAGTCCCAGTTAACTTGTGATTGTAAACACTTTCTGACTGAGAAAGAATATCTCTAATCATACCATCTGTAATTGTTAATGTTCCTGCATCGACTGCAATTCCAGTAAGCTGACTGTCGTAACCAAATGTATCATCTACAACACCAACAACTACTGCATCAAGATTAACATTACTTGCATTACCCATATCAACCTTAATTGTTACGTCTCCACCATTCCATGTAGCAGGAACACCCTGTACAAGGCTAGGTTTTACTACCTCTTTGGCTGTTGCTTCTGTGTCAGATACCTCTGGTGTAACAACTGCTTCTGGCGCAACCTCAACCACTTCATCCGTAGGATCAGAAGCAAATGCAACTATTGATGTAGAAGCAAATGCGACTGATAATGAAGTTGCAATTATCAATTGTTTCCATAACTTTTTGTTTCTCATTTTTCTTTTTTCCTCCTATTATCCTCAAATTAAGACCATTCGGTCTTATACGGGTTTTATTCTAACACCTTATAATATACTTTGTCTATATAAAGGAGGAATCTTTTTTGAAATTTCAGAGGATTGAAGATTTACGAGTAGACAATGATATTACCATAAAAGAAATTTCTAGTGTATTAGATTTGCATAGAGATGTGTATGCAAGATATGAAAAGGGAATCCGGCAGTTTCCAGTTGATATTATAATAAAATTAGCTAAATATTATAATTGTACTACTGACTATCTATTAGGAATTTCTGATAAGAAGGAAACATATAAGGGAGACAAATGAAGGCACTGTTATTTTTAGTGTCTTATTTTATTTGTTAAATTCTACTGCTATTTAATTACTTTCCAAAATTAGAAGGTATTTTTCTAATACTGGGTTCTTATTCTCCATTACAAATTTAAAATTAAAATTTTTAATCAAAAACCTTATGTACGCAATGAACATCAGGTTTTTTTTTGACGGTTGAGATACTCCTACCCTAATAAAGGGGGTACCAATTATGGAAGAAAAACACATTATTTTGTCAGGACAGATTAAAAAATTAAGAGAGGAGAAAAAGTGGACAAAGAAACAAATGGCAGAGAAATTGTGCATAGATTGCCGTACTCTAAGAATCTACGAAGAAGGCAGTAGCAATATGACAATAGATACTTTAATCAGATATACCGAAATATTTCAAGTATCGTTAGATTATTTGCTTTTCGGTACAGAAATTAGCACTGTGGAATTATGTGAGAAAATTAATAAGCTATCTCAAAAACAAAAGAAAGCAATTATGGCAATTATTGAGTCTTATTAAGTCAAATACAAAAATTGTAGTTTTAAGTAGTTGAAATTACGACGTGTGTAATCAAAGTGTATTATGCTATTTATATCAACAAAAACATTATTGAAAGGAGTAACAACAAATGCTAACACAGAAAATTAGAAATCCTACTTAGAAAAATCCCATAAAAACAGAAAGTGTTGACCGGAACTTTATCAAATGCCTAATGCATCAAATTAAATTTAGGTATCACAGACCGCATCCAATATCAATGGCAAGGGCTACGCCAGCATAAATGCTCCATTGACAATGGATTTGTCTGTAATTCAAGGTAATCAAGCAGAACATTTGCATATTCTGCTACGCCACTTTTAATTCACCGAATTATGCAAATTCTGGCATCAAATAAAATGCTCCATAACACAGAGAGCTCCTGTCAAAGCAGGAGACTCTATCTTCTATTGCGATAGGGGGTAGTGAAAAACAGTAATTATAAAATCAATGGATAGCTTTCCCCGCAGGATGGGCTGTCATATTATACGAGGAGGATTACATGGAAGAGAAAGTAGAAAAAAAGCAATCAGAAGTTGGAGAACGAATGAAAACTTTAAGGTTAAAAAGAAAAATCACACAATCAGAATTGGCAGATGAATTTTCATATACTTCACAAAACATCAGTCAAATAGAAAATGGAAAAATCAATCCATCCGTTGATGTGCTAAAAGCGTATGCAAAATATTTTCATGTCTCAATAGATTTTCTTTTGAATGGAGAGAATTTTCACAGTGAACTGAAAGCAAGTGAAATTGAGAAAGATTTGGATGTTATACAAAAAACGGTGACTCATATAAAGGGAAAGCTACGAAGTAAGGATTACTTACAGAATGAAAGGAGTGCTTGTTAGATTTTGGGGGTATACTGTGCGATAATAAAGATAACAAAAGACAACGGAGGTGAAGTTACATATGATTGCAATGATACATATTTGAACCGGGAGTTTACTATAAAAAAATAGAAAACTCCCCTATAAGCTAAAACGAGAAAATATGGCCAGATTGGTGAATACCTGAAGCTGCTTGGTTGATGTGCTGTCGGTCACGACCAC